>ERZ773006.1015-NODE-1015-length-10219-cov-2.23377_pt1 | contig 10219 bp, 4 predicted proteins | sample MGYA00580843_ERZ773006 | MGnify/ENA primary metagenome ERZ773006 (study PRJEB29015, sample SAMEA2738011) | human oral metagenome | biome: human oral; feature: human-associated habitat; material: dental | place: China | collected 2052 ... | reverse complement strand
ATGGATAATGTGCTAATAGCAGGAACCTTACTGACAAGAAAGCGAAAGGAATTGCTAGCCCAAGCCAAGAATTTGTTTGCGCAAGTGGCTATTTCAGAGCAAACTCAAGCCAAACTCCCTTCGCAAGTTTCGGGAGGGGAGGCCCAGCGGGCAGGAATCGTTCGAGCAATTATTAATCAGCCCAATATTTTATTTGCGGATGAGCCAACAGGGGCTTTGAGTTCAGCAAATTCAGATGCTGTTTTAGATGTTTTCTCTTCGCTTCATCAAGGAGGGCAAAGCATTGTGATGGTGACGCACGATAAAAAGTCGGCCTTACGAGGAAACCGGATTATCTATCTCAAAGATGGGAAGATTTTTGGTGAATGTCAGTTTGATGAGGCATTAGGTGACAAGGAGCGTCAGAAAAAATTTGATCAGTTTCTTTTAGAAATGGGGTGGTAAGTATGTTTCTTGCTTTTCAAAATCTCAGGAAGCAAAAGCGTCACTATTTTTCTTTCGCTTTGATGCTCTTTTTGACAGCGGTCATTGTCAATCTATCCCTCGTTCTCTCTTTTCAAACATTAAAAGCCTATGATCAGAACTTTAACAGATTAAAGACTGCCCAGTTGAATGTTTTGATTCCCCAGAAACAAGACAGTAAAGACCTATTAAAAGAGATTGATAAAATTCAGGGGGTGACTCTTGTAGAGCGTCATCAAGGGATTTTTACCAAGGCTAAGGTTCATCATTTTGCAGGGACGGACTTTGAAATGACAACAGTTTTCTACGACAGTAGTCAGAAAAGGAATTTGAATCGCTTTGAGTTGTCAAAATCTAGTAAAGTGGCCAGTCAGAGTGTCTATATCCCTAATTATATCTCCAAACTAGGAGGCTTTCCCCTTGGTTCTAAAATACGCTACACTATAGGCAAAAAGGACTACACCTATTCTGTCGCTGGGACCGTGGAAGAGATGCAGTACGGCAATTACGGTACTAATGTTATTGGGATCTATCTTCCCCATAATGCTTATCAGTCTCTATTCAAGGAAGAAGAGGCACATTCAGTTGCGGAATATTCTCTAAAGGTAAGTTCGTCATCAGATCTTAGTGTGGTGAAGAAAAAACTGACTTCGCTCTTGTCTGACAAAGGTATTGCAGCTGTGCTTATTAAAGATAGTAAAACCGTCAAGCAGGCGAGAACCATGATGAGCACCTTATTGATTGCTATTTTTATAGCAGTAGCTGGGATAGTTTTTATCATTAGCTTATTCTTGAGTGCTTTTCGAATTCAAAATCACCTTAAATCAGAAGTGGTTAATATGGGGGTGCTTAAGGCAATGGGTTATACCAGTGCTAAGATTATCTTTTCAGAAGTGCTTCCTTATCTATTGGTGGCTATGATAGCTACGGTTACGGGGGTTCTAACCTCCTATCTGGTACTTCCTTTTCTCGCTTCCTTTTTAGAAGTTCAATCGGGATTCTCCTTTCAGCCGACCTTTGATAGCTATGCTCTGTGTCTGATTGTGGTGTTTGTGACTGGAGTAACAGGGGGGTTAACTTATCTTTGTGCTAGAAAAATTCATCGCTTCAATCCTATTGATGCTGTTAGGAGAACAGACTCTACTCGGCGATTCTCGAATCATTTTTCCCTAGCAAATTCTAAGCTAGGAATCTCGGGGGCTTTAATCTTAAAGCAAGTATTTGCGTCTTTTTGGCAAAATATGCTACTGTTTGTTTTAACCGTAGGACTCATGATGTTACTCGCTTGCTCAGGGACACTGCTTTATAATACTGCCGGTAAGCCCGATAATTTTTTAAGAACCCTTTCAGAAGAGCTCCCTTCTGCTATTTTTACTGTAGACAAACCTCAAGAGTTACAAAATATAAAAAAGGAGCTTAAAAGCGACTCCAGAGTTAAACAAGTTTTAGACTATTCTACTCAGTCTGTCAATGATCCTGATGGAGGTCTAACAGCATTTGTAACACCAGACTTCTCTAAGTTGACTAATGATATTATTTATAAAGGTAGAAACCCCTCGACCAGTGATGAGGTGGCAATTGGCAGTGCCTTAGCTCATCATTATAAAATTGGTGATTGGATTAGACTGGATAATAATGGCAGGTCTCACACCTATAAAGTTACAGGCTATGTCCAAAGTGTCAACAATCAAGGACAGGTTTGTGAATTGACGGCGGCAGGCTATCATAAGATTACTGAAACGAGACTGAATCATTTGAATGTTTATCTGAAGAAAGGAGCGTCTGTCAGGCGTTTCATAAAAGAATACAGGAAGAACCATTCGAATAGTTCTTTAAAGGTTACTAATTACGATCAAGTTATTAAGACTGGTAGTAGGCTCTATACGGGAGTTATTGCTCTTGTCTTAGGTGCTGTCTTTACACTTTCCATATTTATGATTAGCTTAGTTTTGTTTGTGGTTATTAATTCACTGATTACCAGACGGAAACAGGAGCTAGGCATCTATAAGGCTCTAGGTTGGTCCGATAAGCAACTGATTTTCCAGTTAATTTTTGACTTTATTCCTGTCATAGTACTAGCTGCATTTTTATCCATTCTATTAGAAGTTCATCTCATTCCCCTATTAAATCAAGAAGTTTTAGGCCTGGTTGGAGTTTATAAAAATCATTTCCAAGTTTCATTAGGAGTTTTATTTCTTCTTGCCTTAGTTTTTATTGGCTTAAACTTTGTGATTAGTTTGTTCTTATCTCGGTCAATAAAAACGATTGTTCCTTATTCTCTTTTAACAGAATAGCAAAACAAAAATAGTTCGTAAATAGCGAACTATTTTTGTTTTTGTTTTTTGTATTGTCTGTAAAACATTGAATAAGTCAGTGGGGTATGTTAAAATTTAGGAGAACAAAAAGGGAAGGCGAACATTTTCATGAAAAAAGAACTCATTTACACCGGTAAAGCCAAGGATATTTACACGACAGAGGATGAGAATGAGATTGTATCGGTCTACAAGGACCAAGCGACCATGCTCAATGGGGCTCGCAAGGAGACCATCAAGGGCAAGGGCGTGCTGAACAATCAAATCTCATCCTTAATTTTTGAGAAATTAAATGCGGCTGGTGTGGCCACTCACTTTGTCAAGCAGTTGTCAGAAACAGAACAGCTCAATAAGAAGGTTAAAATTATTCCTTTGGAAGTGGTTTTACGCAACTATACGGCAGGTTCTTTTGCCAAGCGTTTCGGTCTGGAAGAGGGCATCAAGTTTGAGACGCCGATTGTTGAGTTTTACTATAAAAATGATGAGCTGGATGATCCCTTTATCAATGATGAGCACGTCAAGTTTTTGGATATTGCCGATGATCAGCAGATTGCCTTTCTTAAGGAAGAAACCCGGCGGATCAACGGTCTTTTGAGCGACTGGTTTAGCCAAATTGGTCTCAAGTTGATTGATTTCAAGTTGGAATTTGGCTTCGACAAAGATGGCCAAATTATTTTGGCGGATGAATTTTCACCAGACAACTGTCGCCTTTGGGACAAGGATGGCCACCACATGGACAAGGATGTCTTTCGTCGTGATTTGGGCAATCTGACCGATGTCTACGAAGTTGTTTTGGAAAAATTGCAAGGAGCAAAGACATCAAACCACTAAAGTGGCAGATGTCTAATGGCAATCGTTATGGCGATTGCCTAGCTCTCTCACTAACTCAGATAAAATAGCCTTATCGACTATTTTATCTGAGTGTCGCAAGGTCAGACATTACCGAAGAACAGCAAAGTGAGCTGACGAGGGATTTTTTGATTCTTCAAGAGTATAAGTTAGGAAATTTAATACAAAGGAATTAATCATGGATAAGCGAATTTTTGTGGAGAAGAAGGCCGACTTTCAGGTTAAGGCGACGTCTCTTGTCAAGGAATTGACCCATAATTTACAGTTGTCGAGCTTGAAAACCTTACGTCTGGTTCAGGTCTACGATGTTTTTAACCTTCCAGCAGACCTTTTGGAAAAGGCTCAGGCTCACATTTTTTCTGAACGGGTGACCGATCAGGTCTTGGATCAGGCAGACCTAAATAAGGACCTGCAGGCTTCTGCCTTCTTTGCTATTGAGGCCTTGCCTGGTCAGTTTGACCAAAGGGCAGCCAGTGCCAAGGAAGCCCTCTTGCTACTGGGAGGCGGCTCAGATGTTGAGGTCAATACGGCCCAGCTCTACTTGGTCAATCAGGACATTGCGGCGGATGAATTGGAAGCTCTCAAGACTTATTTGCTCAATCCTGTTGATTCTCGTTTTAAGGATATTAGTCAACCCCTAGCTCCGCAGGCCTTTGCAAATTCTGATAAGACCATTCCCAACCTCGATTTCTTTGCGACTTACTCGGCTGAAGACTTCAAGGCTTATAAGGCCCAAGAAGGCCTGGCCATGGAAGTGGATGACCTGGTTTTCATTCAGGACTACTTTAAAAAATTGGGGCGGGTGCCAACGGAAACCGAGCTCAAGGTCTTGGATACTTATTGGTCTGACCACTGTCGTCACACGACCTTTGAGACAGAGCTTAGAAACCTGGATTTCTCCCAGTCCAAATTTCAGGAGCAATTGCAGGCAACCTATGATAAGTATTTGGCTATGCGGCAGGAATTGGGGCGTGAGGACAAGCCTCAAACTCTGATGGATATGGCGACCATTTTTGGTCGTTATGAGCGGGCCAATGGTCGTTTGGATGATATGGAAGTTTCTGATGAGATTAATGCCTGCTCGGTAGAAATTGAAGTTGATGTCAATGGTGTCAAAGAGCCCTGGCTCCTCATGTTCAAGAATGAAACCCACAATCACCCAACAGAAATTGAGCCTTTTGGTGGGGCGGCAACCTGTATCGGTGGTGCTATTCGTGACCCGCTTTCAGGTCGTTCCTACGTTTATCAGGCCATGCGGATTTCAGGAGCTGGTGATATTACGACCCCGATTGCTGAAACTAGGGCTGGGAAGTTACCGCAACAGGTTATTTCCAAAACGGCTGCCCATGGTTATTCCTCCTATGGGAATCAAATTGGCCTAGCCACGACCTACGTCAAGGAATACTTCCACCCAGGCTTTGTCGCTAAGCGCATGGAGCTGGGGGCAGTTGTTGGTGCAGCACCTAAGGAAAATGTTGTCCGTGAAAAGCCTGAGCCTGGCGATGTTGTCATCTTGCTAGGTGGTAAAACGGGGCGTGATGGTGTCGGTGGTGCGACAGGATCTTCCAAGGTTCAAACCGTGGAATCTGTAGAAACTGCTGGTGCAGAAGTGCAAAAGGGGAATGCCCTTGAAGAGCGCAAGATTCAACGCCTTTTCCGCAAGAAGGAAGTAACCCGCCTGATTAAGAAGTCCAACGACTTTGGGGCTGGTGGTGTCTGTGTCGCTATCGGCGAGTTGGCAGATGGTCTGGAAATAGACCTGGATAAGGTACCACTTAAGTATGCAGGCCTGAATGGTACCGAAATTGCTATCTCTGAGAGTCAAGAGCGGATGGCAGTTGTGGTTCGGCCAGAAGATGTGGATAACTTCATCGCCCAAGCAGCTAAGGAAAATATCCAAGCCGTCCTTGTAGCGACAGTAACGGATAAACCAAACTTGGTCATGACCTGGAATGGGGAAACCATTGTTGATATTGAACGGTCCTTCCTTGATACCAACGGTGTTCGGGTTGTGGTTGATGCCAAGGTTGTGGATAAGGACTTGGATCTGCCAGAAGTTCGTCGGACTTCGCCAGCTAGTCTGGAAGCTGATACCTTGGCTGTCCTTTCCGACCTCAATCACACTAGTCAAAAGGGCCTACAGACTATCTTTGATAGCTCGGTTGGTCGCTCAACCGTCAATCATCCCCTAGGTGGTCGCTACCAAGTAACTCCTACTGAAAGCTCTGTGCAAAAGTTGCCGGTCGAACATGGGGTGACCAAGACGGCTTCGGTAATGGCTCAGGGCTATAACCCTTACCTGGCTGAATGGTCCCCTTACCACGGAGCAGGCTACGCAGTCATCGAAGCCACTGCTCGCCTAGTAGCGACGGGTGCGGATTGGTCCAAGGCGAGTTTCTCCTATCAAGAGTACTTCGAGCGGATGGACAAGCAGGCTGAGCGCTTCGGTCAACCGCTGGCAGCTCTCTTAGGGTCCATTGAAGCTCAGACCCAATTAGGCTTGCCTTCTATCGGTGGTAAGGACTCCATGTCTGGGACCTTTGAAGAATTGACCGTTCCTCCCACCTTGGTGGCCTTCGGTGTAACGACCGCTAATAGTGATGCGGTTCTCTCCCCAGAATTCAAGGCGGCTGGTGAAAATATCTACTACCTTCCTGGTCAGGCCCTCAGCCAAACCATTGATTTCGACCTGATTAAGGGCAATTTTGAAAAATTTGCGGACCTGCAAAAGCAATACAGGATCACAGCAGCCTCGGCTGTCAAATACGGTGGCCTGATGGAAAGCCTAGCCTTGATGACTTTTGGCAATCATATCGGGGTTGACGTCCAAGTTGACAACCTTGACACTAGCTTGACAGGACAGTTGGGCGGCTTTGTCTTTAGCTCTCCTGACGAGATTGACGGACTTGTCAAGCTGGGTCAAACCAATTCAGACTTTAGACTGCTTGTCAATGATGTCAACCTATCTGGAGAAAAGCTCCTAGCAGCCTTCGAAGGCAAACTTGAAGAAGTTTACCCGACAGAATTTAAGCAAGCAGAAGAGCTCCAAGGGGTGCCAGCTGTCTTGACAGACTTTGTCAAAACAGCGAAGACTCAAGTGGACAAACCTCTGGTTTACATTCCAGTCTTTCCTGGGACCAATTCCGAATACGACTCGGCCAAGGCCTTTGAGGCTGCGGGCGCTCAGGTTGAGCTTGTACCCTTTGTGACCCTGGATGCAGCTGCGATTGCGGCTTCGGTTGACACCATGGTTGACAAGATTGACAAGGCCAATATTATCTTCTTCGCTGGTGGCTTCTCAGCTGCCGACGAACCAGACGGCTCCGCTAAGTTTATTGTCAATATCCTGCTCAACCAAAAGGTTCGCCGAGCTATCGATGCCTTCATAGATCGAGGGGGTCTCATCATCGGTATCTGTAATGGTTTCCAAGCCCTGGTTAAATCTGGCCTGCTTCCTTATGGTAATTTTGAAGAGGCTGGTGAAACTAGCCCAACCCTCTTTTACAACGATGCCAACCAACACGTGGCTAAGATGGTGGAAACTCGTGTTGCCAATACTAATTCACCTTGGTTGGCAGGTATTGAGGTCGGTGATATTCATGCCATTCCTGTTTCCCACGGGGAAGGAAAGTTCGTGGTCAGCGGCCAAGAGTTCAAGGAACTGCGAGATAATGGTCAAATTTGGAGCCAGTATGTTGACTTTGATGGCCAGCCAAGCATGGACTCTAAATACAATCCAAATGGCTCAAGTCATGCGATTGAAGGCATTACTAGCAAGAATGGTCAAATCATTGGTAAGATGGGACACTCGGAGCGGTGGGAAGCTGGACTTTTCCAAAACATCCCAGGTAACAAGGATCAAAAACTCTTTGAGTCAGCAGTCCGCTACTTTACTGGTAAGTAGGAGTGTAGAGCTAGAGTTCTCTTGGTCTGGTCGGCCTTAGCCAAATCGATTGGGGCAAAGGCTGATGGATTCTAGGAGCCTTGCTTGCATGCGTGCTAACTCAGAAAAAATGTCAAAACAAGACAATGTTAGGTAAAACAATGACATACGAAGTAAAATCTTTAAATGAAGAATGTGGAATTTTTGGGATTTGGGGCCATCCCCAAGCCGCCCAAGTGACCTATTTCGGTCTCCACAGTCTTCAACATCGAGGACAGGAAGGGGCTGGAATTCTAGTCAATAATGGGGGCGATCTTAAACGTCACCGCGATGTTGGCTTGGTTTCGGAAGTTTTTAAAAATCCTGCAGACCTTGCTAAACTAGAGGGAAATAGTGCTATCGGCCATGTCCGTTATGCGACGGCTGGTGAAGCGACCATTGACAATATCCAACCCTTTCATTTTCGCTTTCACGATGGCCATTTGGGTCTGGCCCACAATGGGAATCTGACCAATGCCCAGACCTTGAGGGCTGAACTGGAGGATAAGGGGGCGATTTTTTCCAGCACATCGGATAGCGAAATCATCATGCACCTGATTCGCCACAGCCGAAAGAGCAACTTTATTGACAAGGTCAAGGAGGCGCTCAATAGGGTTAAGGGGGGCTTTGCCTACCTGCTCATGGCTGAGGGTAAGTTGATTGCTGCCTTGGATCCTAACGGATTTCGGCCTCTCTCCATCGGTAAGATGAAAAATGGAGCCTGGGTGGTTTCTAGCGAGACCTGTGCCTTTGAGGTGGTCGGTGCTGAATGGGTGCAGGATGTCGAACCGGGTCAGCTAGTCATTATTGATGACAGCGGGATTGAATTTGACACCTACACGACAGATACCCAGCTGGCCATCTGCTCCATGGAATACATCTACTTTGCTCGGCCGGACTCGACCATTCACGGGGTCAACGTGCATACAGCCCGCAAGAACATGGGCCGCAGGCTGGCCCAGGAATTCGAGCATCAAGCCGATATTGTGGTTGGAGTGCCCAATTCCTCCCTCTCAGCAGCCATGGGCTTCGCCGAAGAATCTGGCTTGCCTAATGAAATGGGGCTGATTAAAAATCAATACACCCAGCGGACCTTCATTCAACCGACCCAAGAATTGCGCGAGCAAGGGGTCAGAATGAAACTTTCAGCCGTCTCTGGCGTCGTTAAGGACAAGCGGGTGGTCATGATTGATGACTCCATCGTTCGGGGAACGACCAGTCGACGGATTGTCCAACTCCTGCGAGAAGCAGGGGCTAAGGAGGTCCACGTGGCCATCGGTAGTCCTGAGCTCAAGTATCCCTGCTTTTATGGGATTGATATCCAGAGTCGCCGAGAATTGATTTCGGCCAACCACGATGTGGAGGAGGTTCGTCAAATTATCGGGGCCGATAGCCTGACCTACCTGTCCAAGGAAGGCCTGATTGAGTCGGTCGGTCTGGACACAGATGCCCCTAATGGTGGCCTCTGTGTGGCCTATTTTGATGGCGATTATCCGACTCCCCTCTATGACTATGAGGAACGCTACCTCCAAAGCCTTAAAGAGAAGACCTCCTTCTTTAGAAACTAGGCGTTTGGTCTTGCCAGTTTTTCAGCTCCTTTAGAGCTGGACAGTTCAAAATGCTTTTATAGAAGGTGGCTGGGGGAAAGCCCCTAAGAGTTTTCTTGGCTCTTAGATGAAACCTTAAAAGAGAAAATTCATTCCCTACTGAATAATAGAAAAAAGGAAAATCTTATGTCTAAAAATGCTTATGCCCAATCGGGTGTTGATGTCGAAGCCGGCTACGAGGTTGTCGAGCGGATTAAAAAACATGTGGCTAGGACCGAACGCCTCGGTGTCATGGGAGCCCTGGGTGGCTTTGGTGGCATGTTTGACTTGAGCCAAACGGGTGTCAAGGAGCCGGTCTTGATTTCTGGAACAGACGGTGTGGGCACCAAGCTAATGCTGGCCATCAAGTACGACAAGCACGATACCATTGGTCAGGACTGTGTGGCCATGTGTGTCAATGACATCATCGCTGCTGGAGCAGAGCCCCTCTATTTCCTCGACTATGTGGCGACTGGTAAAAACGAACCGGCCAAACTGGAGCAGGTTGTCGCTGGCGTGGCCGAAGGCTGTGTCCAAGCCGGTGCTGCCCTGATTGGCGGCGAAACGGCTGAGATGCCTGGCATGTATGGCCCAGATGACTATGACCTGGCTGGTTTTGCGGTTGGTATTGCCGAAAAATCCCAAATTATTGATGGCACAAAGGTGCAGGCTGGCGATGTCCTCTTGGGTCTGGCTTCCTCAGGTATTCATTCCAATGGCTATTCCTTGGTTCGCAAGGTTTTCGTCGATTATACAGGTGACGAAGTTCTGCCGGAATTGGAAGGCAAGCCCCTCAAGGAAGTCCTGCTTGAGCCAACACGGATTTATGTCAAGGCTGTTCTGCCTTTGGTTAAGGAAGGTCTGGTCAACGGCATTGCCCACATCACCGGTGGTGGTTTTGTGGAAAATGTTCCTCGTATGTTTGGCGACCATTTGGCAGCTGAAATTGAGGAAGCCAAGGTACCAGTTCTGCCAATCTTCAAGGCCTTAGAAAAATATGGCCAAATCAAACACCAAGAAATGTTTGAAATCTTCAACATGGGCATCGGTCTCATGCTGGCCGTCAGTCCTGACAAGGTTGAACGGGT
>ERZ773006.1010-NODE-1010-length-10233-cov-6.01886_pt1 | contig 10233 bp, 7 predicted proteins | sample MGYA00580843_ERZ773006 | MGnify/ENA primary metagenome ERZ773006 (study PRJEB29015, sample SAMEA2738011) | human oral metagenome | biome: human oral; feature: human-associated habitat; material: dental | place: China | collected 2052 ... | reverse complement strand
TATTTTTATCATTATACTATCAATTTATTACTCACTGTCCACTCCTCCCCTACCCTCAACATCCCCCCACGACCTTAATGTAATTTGTAATCTGTAATTTTGTAATCGGGAAGTCGGGGGAGTAATCCCTTAACGATCTTCTTCTGCTATTTAAATATCATTTAAAATTCAGCTGATTAGTAACCACTATCCCGCTTGCAGCCAACTTCTTGCCTGACTTCCCCGAATCTAATATATCATAACGCCCTGATTGTATCCATACGTAAGGGTGCACCCCTTTTTGCAATTTATTAATCTCAGGAGCTTTATTCTTCAGCCAATCCTTGAGCCATATTAATTTCTTAATGACAGCATCAACTTCAGACGTTGAAGCAGGATGTACTTCAAAGAAATATAATTTATCATCATACGACAAGGCATAGTCCCAACGAGGTTCTTGAGGATATTTCTTTTGGACTTGGGTATCAATATCAAGGCTACCTTGTAATTTTCTTGGGTCTGTTACATTAACTTTATTACGGTCAGAGTTTTTAACAGCCTGCAAGCCTGCACAAAACCCGTTTTTTACATCAGGCGTATTTTCAACAGCTATCTGGAAGGCGCACTTGGCGTTCTCCGCTCCGCCCCCCTTTTTTTCTTTTTCTTATTCCCCATACTGCGCCATATATTTTGAAACGACATCGTTGGTCTTACTCGAGAATTGGGTCAGCCCACCCCACTCGTTTATAGCTACATCCTCGCTGAAGACATCAAGGGAAGAAATATCCTTGGCTTGAACTTTCCCCCCCGTGTTGCGCGAAAAATAATATGTTTTAATATCCTTACCATAAATACAGTTCAAAAATTTACGATTATTTTTACTGCATTGAATGTCAAACAATTCACACAATGCATCTACACGCTTATCTTCGGGGATTTTTTTCAGACAATTGTATGCCCATACGAATTCCAGAAGCATAGGAGAATGTGTTGACACTATCACCTTGTGTCCATTATGTATAAATTCTATCATCTGCAGGATAATAGCTTGGATTGCCAGGGGGTGCAAGCCCATCTCAGGCTCTTCTAGGATGATGTACTTGTATTGGCTGCGGTTCACTACGGTTTGGGGAGGACCTGAAAGGCAGTAGAATGCCATCAACAGAGGCATAAACTCTTTCTGACCAGCACTCCACGTCATCAGGGGAAGATGCATATTCTCGACATTCATTGCAATCTTGCGCTGCCCGCCTTTTTCATCAAATACAATCTCACCGCCATGAAAAATGGTCTTGTCATACTTCCTTTTGATAATGGATTTAAGCCTGTTAGGAAGCGGGTACAACTTGCCACTATCACCGAGACCACTCTGAACAAACAGTCTTAGCGTATCACTGAACTTACGCAACACAAAAGGGTCATTCTCGCTGAATTCCATAAAATATTTCGGACGACCGTCAGCGATGCTCAAAATGCGTTGGGCAGGAATATAAAAGACCTCGTCTGCAGGATCTCCTTCTGCTGGACTTTCAAATTTCTCACGAATGTATGTTTCGTCATTAGAAATGAACTCAGATTTATCTGTCCACATTTTCGACAAACCTTCTCCTAAATAACGGTTCAGCAGGTTTTCCAGGTTGTTGTTCACAACAAAGCCATAGTTTTCCAATGATTTTAATATAGCGTTCTTGTCTTTAATTAATTTGAACATCTGCAGGAACAGGCTCTTTCCGCTTGCCTGAGCACCGACAAGCACGGTCAAATCACCCAATTCAACATTAACCTCATGAATTGGTCCGAAATTCTTAACAATAAAACGGTCTTTCACTTCTTCTTGTATTTGACTCATCATATAGTCTTAACATTATAAGCATAACCCCATACACCCAAGAAAAACTCAGGTAAAAGGCTTATTCTTAATTTCACAATACCAAAATCTACAAAAATGTCGGGAATCCAAACAACAAAAGATTGCCTTGTTGTTTATTTCTATCAAGATACTTGCTGAGTACAATGACACAACAAGATGATAGATTCCAACTGTAGCCACGGCAAATATACAAAATTAAGTCTAAAAATTCACTTCTTTCAGAGTTTTTTTCGCACAAGGAATTATTTTTTATGTAATTTTATAATCTTACCAAAGAAAAACATCACAATTATGCCATCCTCGCATATTTTTACCTGCATAATCTCGAATCCCCTCAATTATCAGCAGTTAGAATTTACTCTACAACTATGCCCATCAAGGATGCAAAAAAAAATATAAAAAAGACAAGCAAAACTCTTGGAAATACACAAAAAATTTTATACCTTTGTAAGGTCTTATCATAAAAACGAGACATAAATAGAAGACGAAACCTTAATCACTACCTCTAAGCAACTTTGTTAACCGCATGGGAGCATATAGAGAGGCAGGAGCTCATAAAGGGCTGTCGTTTCTATCAAAAAGAAGGACACGGAGCAAAAGGATAATCTTCATACCAATATAAAAGATTATTGATTAATGAAAACTTATAGTTTCAAAAAAATTCTGGATTCAAGAGAAGCACAGCCAACTCTGAATGCTTTCTCAGGTAATTTAGGAATACTGGTTGACAATAGCAACCAGAAGGATGACGTAGACGTTCTCATCAGCCGCCTTAACAGCGGCGATGCCAGCTACGTACATGAAAGTTGGCAAAAACTGACAGGTGGTTTCGGCCTTGATACGATTGAACGAATTATCAACGGGATAGAGGATGACGCAATGCTTGATGCTATCGTAAGGATAATAAAATCAGAATACTTACGATTGGTAAAGCAAGGCAAGATAGAAGCAATCTCAAGGAAAAAAGATTATGTTAGTGGTCGGGGGATATGCGTATACGATGCATGCTTTGAGGAACTCATCAATGACTTCATAACACATCGGAAAGAAATAAAAGAAGCCTTGCATAATGAAAAAGAGGAACGCGAAAAGGCTGCATCTTTCTTTAGTATATTCTACAATGAGGAAGACCGCAAAGAGTCTTTTGTGCCTTTATCGCCAAACTTTCTGCCACAAGACAAGGAACTCGACAGACAGAAAGTGGGATTATGGGCTGAAAACATCGTAGAGAATGCTATAAGTGAGGAACGACAGGCCACTATCGCACAGCTGAGAGAGGAAGCCGAAAAGCTAAAACGATCTAATACCCTGCTTAAAAAGCAAATAAAAAACCGAAGGGGGAAGGACGCTCAAATACTCAAGGAGAACGAAGAACTCCAAGAGGAAATCGAGAACCTTGAGAAGCTCAACAGCGCACAGGAGGAGACGATAACGCAGCTGCGGCAGCAGCTTGAAGAAGCAGAACCGACAGATTTTCCCTTGTCTGCAGAGGAAGCTGACACAATCGCAAGAATGAGGGCTTTAGGCTTCAAGGGTACGAGCAAAGAACTCCTTGCATCCATCCGCCGTGAAGAAGACATCATGACCATAGAAGCATTGGAAGGCAAGAACCAGGAGTTGGTACAAAAGATGAAAGAACTTCTGGAGGAAAAGGGAAACACAACCATCAAAATTGAGGATATTATGGAGGGATTGGAGAATATTCCTAACTCTCCCGAAAAATTGATTGTTATGGAGAAGTTAGGCTTTTATGTCTTTGGCAATACGCCCTTTAGCACACAGATTAGGGAACTTATACAAAAGATGCATAAAACACAGCAAGAAATACAGAACAAACAGATTATCCAAGGACAAACCAATATATCAGCCGCCCAGCTTGTAATGGGCAACGGAACACAGAATATTACTAACGCCAATATGGGATAAAACGAAGGAACGATGAACAACGAGAATAAAGAGGCTTTGCAGCAGCTGCTGCAGGGGGCTAACGTGAATATTCATCAGTTAGTCGTTGGCGACAGCACACAGACGATTGAGAACCTTATCATGGGCGATTGTACGCAAAACTACTACAGCAGCAGCCACGATGAGCCACGCCTTGCTCCTGACGATGAGGAGATAAAGCAGGCGCTGACGGAACTTCTCGAAGCCAAGACTGACGACGGCAAGCCGGTGATGAAGACGCAAACGCAGTGGTATGCTGTCTATAGAGTGCTCTATGAATACTGCAACTATCCTAAGAAGATGACCGATTTTGAAAGGGACATTAACAACAGAATGGGCTTCAAGGAGGCGGAGCCTGCCTGCAGTTACCAATCTTTCAAGAAGGTGCCTACCGACCTGACTGACCTCTCTGTTAAGGTGAGCAAGTGGGAGGCTCTCAAGAAGAAGACCCCCGCCTACGAACAGCAATGTATGGTTGCCGAATTCCTAATGAAAAGGCTAAATCTGACGTAGGTTTATTCCCCTTTCAGTTCCCTTTTTCCCAATACTATTCCCCTTGTACGTTTTTTCGTGCAAGGGGCTTTTTTATGCCCTATCTTTGCATCAGCTAACGAAAGGAAGCCCCGTAGCAATGTCGCTACGCAACTATCCTCGGTAAGCAAAAATTATTATGCAAGATTTAGAAAATATCGTTTTCAAGGTGAAGGCTTTACAGCCAGTAGTAAAAGGAATCAGCCAGCGTGACGGACAAGCTTGGCAACGTCGTGACGTGGTGCTGGAGGCAGAAGAGAATGTTGTCTACCCTGACGCATTGGTGGCAACGCTGCACGGCAGTATGATTGAGAAGTTTACCCTCCAAGAGGGCGACCGCCTGCAGGTGAGCCTGCATTATGGCGTCCGTCAGTGGCAAGACCGCTGGTTCAACGACATCCGTATCATCAAGTTTGAGAGGGTATAGCTATCGGGAGGAATAAAAAAAAAGAAATAATCATCTGAGTGAAGTGAGCTGAAGGAAAGTCTCCGGAGAGTAAACGTGGCCACGTTTTCAGACGCTTCTTCCTCACTTAACGAAGAAGAAAAATGAAGAAAAATATTGAAACTAACGCAGCTTTTATCGAGAACATTAACGAAGTATTTTATGACAATATCTGTATGGACACACAGACTCGCTTTCATACCGACGGCCATATCCAGTTCAAGCCCTGCCCATGGGAGAGGTCTGTTGTCGTGGCTGGTAGCGAGAAGAAATTCCAAGCATCGGTCAGTGTGCGCGAAGATGGTGAGACGCTTATCCGTCCTTATCGCAAGGGTACGGGTAGCCGCTATGAGAAACTCTTTGAGATTCCTTACGCTTGTGTTAAACAGACTTCTCACGACCTTATCGTCAATATCCGATTGCCCCGAAAACTCGGCATACGTCGCATCGTCACAATGATGAGCGAGATATTTGTTGCCGTAACTGCATTTGTAGGGGGGATGTAAAGCCCCACCCGACCTCCCCGAAGGGGGAGGAGGCAAGTTTGCAAGTATTTGCAGAAATTATCAGAGAAAGAGCCCTGAGTCCTTATCCTCTTATGTGCGCATAGGCACTCCTCCCCTTTCGGGGAGGTCGGGTGGGGCTTCTTATTAATACAAAATTAAAAAAACTATGACACAAAACATTGCACTCAACACTTCACGCAACGGCAATAAAGGAATCGTCAGAACGATGGCTATCGAAGACTACGACAGACTCATTAGAGAGCCGTGGCTGAAGAAACTGATAAACGAAATTCGTACACTACCAGCTGGCGACAAACGGGCTGACGCGCTGAAGGCACAACTGCCGTGGCGATGCCCACATTACACCGCCTTCGGGGATAATCACCGTAGGCAAGCAAACCTACTGCCTGAAGCGTTCACCTTTCAGACAACTTTCGATGTAGACGACGCATCGGTCGTAGAGAAAGCTATCACTGCGGCACGCGAACTTGACACGAAACCTGGACGTTGGCGCGGTAAGTTGTTGCACATGGAATATTCTGCCCGCAAGAAACTGCATATTGACTTCCGTCTTCCACTCGGTATGACCGTAGAGGAGGCGCAGCAGGCTTATGGCGAGGCTATCGGTGTGCCGTATGACAAATCCTGCATCACTCCCGAACGCTTTATTTATGTCACATCCATTGACGACGAAATCTATCGCTCGAAAGAATGGTATCAACCCCTCGATGATGACGACCGTGAGATGTATGTAGCTGCTTTCCGAGGGCGTGGACTTACGGACGATGGGCGTACGCTTGCCTATCAAATGTCAACGGCAGAAGCTACACACACACCGAAAGAGGAACGCACGCACACGCAGCCTACGACCTGCACCGAAAAGCAGTTGCGCATCTTCGACCTCAGTCGTGAAGCTGCAGGCTTAAAGGATGTAGATATCAACCGCATAGGCTCACGCCACACCTCTCTGCAGGCTATCCTCTCCGTTGCAGCCAGCCGACTGATGAGCGAGGAAGAACTCTTGGCAGTGGTGCAGCAGCGCATGCCTGAATATGCTAAGGAGCAGGATTGCCGTCAGCTTATCCACGATTTCTATGCGAAATATCACGACGACTCAAAGATTTTCAACGCAACCGTTCAACGTATCAATGCCCTTGCTGAACAGGAGGCAGGTGAAGGTGTCTCTAATCTTGAAACAGCCGTAACGAGTGGCTTAATGGGCAACCAGACCTTCTCCATACCCACACCGAAAGCAAAGCCCCAATATGTTGCAGACATCGAGAACGCCATCTTACGTCTGCCTGCACTAAAAGCAACCTTAGCAGGCGTTCCAGAAGGGATGAAGATACCCGTTCTCTGTGCTGTCATGCCACTGGCAGCCGCATACGCCGACAGCGTAACGGTGGAATACTGCGACGGAAAGCGAATGCAGCTGGGACTTATGTCGGTCATCGTCGGTCCGCAAGCATCGGGCAAAAGTGCGTGTAAGGAAGCCCTCGACACATGGCTCGAAAAGATGAACGAGGACGACACGCAGGCACGAAAGCAAGAAGACGAATGGAAGGAGAAACGCCGCAACCGAAAGGCTAACGAGAAGGCTCCCGAAGACCCAAGAGTGATGATACGCAACGTGCCAGTTACCATCTCGTGTTCTACCCTACTGAAACGTATGAAATATGCACAGGGTCACACGCTCTTCTCCTTTGGCGAGGAACTCGACACGCTCCGCAAGTCGAACGGTGCAGGGTCGTGGTCGCAGAAGTATGACATCTATCGCCTTGCCTTCGACAACGGTGTGTGGGGTCAGGACTACAACTCAGATCAAGCCGAGAGCGGAGTGGTTCCTGTAGCTTATAACTTCTCTATCCTCGGCACGTATGGTGCACTAAAGAAATGCTTCAGGAATGACAACGTTGAGAACGGATTGTCGTCGCGCATCTTCATTGCCGAGATGCCTGATGCCACTTTTGCTCCTATGCCAGTCTATGGAAAAGAAGCCGAAGGGCTGTCGGCCGACATCAACGCTGCCGTAACAACGCTGCGTGCCCGCCAGGGACTCATTGACACTCCCTTACTGAGACAAGCCATCGGGGAATGGGTGGAGAAGAAAAGAATAGAAGCTATGGCCGACGGTGACATCGTTAAGGACACCTACCGCAAACGTGCTGCCGTCATAGGCTTTCGCTGTGGAGTCATTGTCAGTCTGTTAGCAGGAGAAGAGAGCGAGACGATTCTGGAGTTTGCCCGACTGACAGCCGAATATATACTGGAGAAACAATGCAACTTCTTCGGTGAAACGCTGCTCAGTGAATATAAGTCGGCTGAACAGGAAATGACAAGGCAAACGAGAAACGGATTTATCTTCGACAAACTTCCACCAGTATTTACCTTCAACGACCTACAGAAAGAAAAGGGAGCCAATGTTAGCAGAAACGTAATCAACAATATCCTCTACCGATGGAAGAAAAGCGGATGGATTGAAAAGAAAGAAGACGACAAGTGGATGAAAACACCACTGGATAAATAAGAATGAAAAGGCTTCTATATAGAACCATCTGATATTTATTGTAATCTGGCAAAATCTGTAGACAATCACACAAATCACAAATCATAAAATCATATTAAGGTTACTGATTAAACACACACGCTATGGAAATAAAACTCATAAGAAAATATTACCAAGCGAAATACACCATTGGACGCTTGTATGTCAACAACCGCTTCTTTTCAGACTGCCTCGAACCGCCCTCACAGCATCTGACGGAACGATGCTCGATGGATACAATCCAGAATGCAAAAAACAAGGGATACAGAGCTATCCCCACGGGGCGTTACCGCATCCTCATCACACGCAGCCGACGGTTCGGACGATGGCTGCCGCTGCTGATGAACGTGAAGGGATTTGAGGGGATAAGGATTCATGCAGGGAATAAGCCCGAAGATACACGGGGATGTATCCTCCCCGGATTCAACCGACGCAAAGGCTATGTACTGGACTCTACCCGCTGTGTGCTGACACTCGTTAAGATGATGACGGAGGCTATGGAGAAAGGAGAAAAGGTGTTTGTGAAAGTGAAGTAAAAGCCCAACACACAGCCTCACCCCCAACCCCTCTCCGAGTGGAGAGGGGAGTGATTAGTGAGATACCCCCACCAACGACACTGTCATTCTGTCGTTTATTTCCGTCATTCTGTCATTTTGTTTTCATAGGCATATCATTTGAGATAATGGGTTACAGAATTAGCAAAAAAAAGTAAGAATAATCGGGAGGCTGATTATAAATAATTAGGTGATTGAAAACGCCTGATTAGGAATAATTAGAGGAACGATAAGAAAATAAGAAAGGAGATTTGAAGAATGACATTTGATAAATTTACAATTAAAGCACAAGAGGCTGTTCAGAGTGCGATAAATATTGCACAGCGAAATGGGCAGCAAACCATTGAGCCAGTGCATATTTTGGCTGGTGTGATGGAAAAGGGAAAGGACGTGATTAATTACGTCTTCCAGAAATTAGGTGTGAACGCACAAGCTGTTCAGAGTGCCATTCAGAATGAGATGAGCCACTTACCGAAAGTGTCTGGTGGTGAACCTTACCTCTCTTCTGAAACCAATCAGGTAATGCAGCGCACGATGGATATTTCGCAGAAGATGGGCGATGAGTTTGTAAGCATTGAACCGATGTTGCTCGCTCTGTTGGCTGTAAATTCCACAGCAAGTCGGATATTGAAAGATGCAGGTTGCACAGAGAAAGAAATGACAGCTGCGATTAATGATCTTAGACAAGGTCAGAAGGTGCAGTCACAAAGTGGTGATGAGAATTATCAGTCGCTGCAGAAATATGCACGCAACCTTATAGAAGATGCTCGTGCAGGAAAACTCGACCCTGTGATTGGTCGTGATGAGGAGATTCGAAGAGTATTGCAGATTCTATCTCGTCGTACAAAGAATAACCCTATTCTCATTGGTGAGCCAGGTACTGGTAAGACGGCTATTGTTGAGGGCTTAGCAGAGAGAATCGTTCGTGGTGATGTACCAGAAAACTTGAAAGACAAGCAACTCTACTCATTGGATATGGGTGCGATGTTGGCTGGTGCTAAATATAAAGGTGAGTTCGAGGAGCGATTGAAGAGTGTGGTTAAGGAAGTAATGCAGGCTGATGATAATATCATTCTCTTCATTGATGAGATTCACACACTTGTTGGTGCTGGTGGTGGTGAAGGTGCCATGGATGCTGCAAACATTTTGAAACCAGCTTTGGCACGTGGCGAGTTGAGAGCTATTGGTGCAACGACATTGAATGAATACCAGAAATATTTTGAGAAAGATAAGGCTCTTGAGCGTCGTTTCCAAACAGTTATGGTAGATGAACCAGACGAATTGGACGCTATCTCCATTCTTCGTGGATTGAAGGAGCGTTATGAGAACCATCACAAGGTACGTATTCAGGACGATGCTTGTATCGCAGCTGTTAAGCTTTCTGAGCGTTATATTTCAGACCGTTTCTTACCTGATAAGGCTATCGACTTGATGGATGAGGCTGCTGCAAAACTGCGTATGGAGCGTGATTCTGTTCCAGAGGAATTAGATGAGATTACTCGTCGCTTGAAACAACTTGAGATTGAGCGTGAGGCTATCAAGCGCGAGAACGACACAGAAAAGATTGCACAACTCGACAAGGAAATCGCTGAACTCAAAGAGCAGGAACATAGTTTCCGTGCTAAGTGGGAAGGAGAACGTGGGCTGGTGAATAAAATTCAGCAGGACAAGCAAGAGATTGAGCAGCTCAAGTATGAGGCTGATCGTGCCGAGCGTGAGGGTAATTACGAACGTGTTGCCGAGATTAGATACTCACGACTAAAGCAATTAGAAGACGATATCAAGAACATCCAACAGCAGTTGCAAGCGACACAAGATGGGCAAGCAATGGTGCGCGAGGAGGTTACAGCAGATGATAT
>ERZ773006.1006-NODE-1006-length-10279-cov-23.9894_pt1 | contig 10279 bp, 12 predicted proteins | sample MGYA00580843_ERZ773006 | MGnify/ENA primary metagenome ERZ773006 (study PRJEB29015, sample SAMEA2738011) | human oral metagenome | biome: human oral; feature: human-associated habitat; material: dental | place: China | collected 2052 ... | reverse complement strand
CGCATTTTAAGCCAGATAGAGGAGTTTTTAGATGATTGAAACGGAGAAAAAAGAGGAACGAGTCCTGCTGATTGGTGTGGAATTGCAGGGTATGGACAATTTTGACCTCTCCATGGAAGAATTGGCCAGTCTAGCCAAGACAGCTGGAGCAGTTGTTGTAGATAGCTACAGACAAAAACGTGAAAAATATGATTCCAAGACCTTCGTCGGCTCTGGTAAGTTGGAAGAGATTGCGCTTATGGTGGATGCAGAAGAAATCACCACTGTCATTGTCAATAACCGTTTGACTCCGCGACAAAATGTCAATCTAGAAGAAGTTCTCGGAGTCAAGGTCATTGACCGTATGCAGTTGATTTTGGATATCTTTGCCATGCGGGCTCGAAGCCATGAAGGAAAACTCCAAGTCCACCTAGCCCAACTCAAATACCTCTTGCCTCGCTTGGTTGGTCAGGGAATTATGCTCAGTCGTCAGGCAGGGGGAATTGGTTCCCGTGGACCTGGTGAAAGCCAGCTGGAGCTGAACCGTCGTAGTGTTCGCAATCAAATCACAGATATCGAGCGCCAGCTCAAGGTGGTTGAGAAAAATCGGGCGACTGTCAGAGAAAAACGTCTGGAGTCCAGCACCTTTAAGATTGGTTTGATTGGCTATACTAATGCTGGGAAGTCAACCATCATGAACACCTTGACCAGTAAGACCCAGTATGAGGCTGACGAGCTGTTTGCGACTCTAGATGCGACGACTAAGAGTATCCATCTGGGGGGAAATCTCCAAGTAACTTTGACTGATACCGTTGGCTTTATCCAGGATTTGCCGACAGAGTTGGTGTCCAGCTTCAAGTCAACCTTGGAAGAAAGCAAGCATGTGGACCTTCTGGTTCATGTTATTGATGCCAGCAATCCTTACCATGAGGAGCATGAAAAAACAGTCCTATCCATCATGAAAGACTTGGACATGGAGGATATTCCTCGCCTGACCCTTTATAATAAAGCGGATTTGGTGGAGGATTTCACGCCTACCCAAACGCCTTATGCCCTCATTTCTGCCAAGTCTGAGGATAGTCGTGAGAATTTGCAGGCTTTGTTTTTAGAGAAAATCAAGGATATTTTTGAATCCTTTACCCTGCACGTGCCTTTTTCTAAGTCCTACAAGATTCATGATTTAGAAAGTGTTGCGATTTTGGAAGAACGTGATTATCAGGAGGACAACGAAGTCATTACAGGCTACATTTCTGAGAAAAATAAATGGAGGTTAGAAGAATTTTATGACTGATATCAAAACCTTGGCTCTAAAATATGGGGGCTATACGAGTCTGGACAAGGTCTATCTGGATCAGCTTCTAGCTGGAAAGATAGACCAGGAGCAGTTGGCACTGATCACCCCTCCGCCCAGCGTGGTCAATGCTTACTTTGCAGAACTCTACCAGAAAAAAAGTCCTCAAGCTGCGACGGATTATTTTGCGGAACTCAGTCAGGAACTGAATCTTTACAATACTGAGCCAAGTTTCACCCTAGAAAACAAGCCTTTTATTCGACTTAATCTGTCTGGTAAATCCTTTGGTTTTTGTTATGAGAGTGAGGGTCTTGGTCGGATTTTCTCTGAGAATGAAGAGAAGATTTCAGATAACTTGCTCTTTGAGATTGCGCAAATTTTCCCCCATCAGCTAGTCTTTGAGGAGTCTGGAAAAATTTACATGAAGGCTGTCGGGGACGAGGAAGTTTTTAGCGTGGAAAATATCACAGCTTTGACTGATTTGGAAAGCTTGGCTGATGGTCGCAAGCGTCTCAAAGGTTATAGTCAAGAGGAGTTATTACAGGAAGCTAGAGCTTTTTCTGGCAAGCGCTATTTCCGATCGGAAAACCGCACAGCCATGTTATATATTGATTAATTAGAAAGTATCGAATGGATATTCAATTTTTAGGAACGGGGGCTGGTCAGCCCTCTAAAGCCCGCAACGTTTCAAGTCTCGCCCTGAAACTCTTGGACGAGATTAACGAAGTCTGGCTCTTTGACTGTGGAGAAGGTACGCAAAATCGCATTCTGGAAACCACAATTCGACCACGTAAGGTCAGCAAAATCTTTATTACCCACCTACATGGAGACCACATCTTTGGCTTGCCAGGTTTCCTTTCTAGTCGTGCCTTTCAGGCCAATGAAGAGCAGACAGATTTGGAGATCTATGGACCTCAAGGAATCAAGTCATTTGTCTTAACCAGCCTTCGTGTGTCAGGTTCGCGCCTGCCTTACCGTATTCATTTTCATGAGTTTGACCAAGATTCTCTAGGAAAAATCCTTGAGACCGATAAATTTACGGTGTATGCAGAGGAGTTGGATCACACTATTTTCTGTGTTGGTTACCGTGTCATGCAAAGGGATTTGGAAGGAACGCTGGATGCTGAAAAACTCAAGGCAGCTGGTGTCCCATTTGGCCCACTTTTTGGGAAAATCAAAAACGGTCAGGATGTTGTTTTGGAAGACGGAACTGAAATCAAGGCAGCAGACTATATTTCAGCTCCACGTCCAGGTAAAATTATCACTATTTTAGGAGACACTCGAAAAACGGATGCCAGTGTGCGTCTGGCTGTCAATGCCGATGTCCTTGTCCATGAATCGACTTATGGCAAGGGTGATGAAAAAATTGCTCGTAACCATGGCCACTCTACTAACATGCAAGCTGCACAAGTAGCGGTAGAAGCAGGAGCCAAACGCCTCTTGCTCAACCATATCAGTGCCCGTTTCCTCTCAAAAGATATCAGCAAGCTCAAGAAAGATGCGGCTAGTGTTTTTGAGAATGTCCATGTGGTCAAAGACTTGGAAGAAGTGGAAATCTAAAAGCTTGAGAAAGGATAAGTATGCCTACTATTCTCATTACCGGAGCTAGCGGTGGCCTAGCCCAAGAAATGGTCAAACTCTTGCCAAATGACCAACTCATCTTGCTTGGTAGAAATAAGGAAAAATTAGCCCAACTCTACGGAAATCATCCCCATGCCGAATTGATTGAAATCGATATTACCGATGACTCAGCCTTAGAAACTCTGGTAGCAGACCTTCATCTCCGCTATGGCGAGATTGATGTTTTGATAAACAACGCTGGTTACGGGATTTTTGAGGAATTTGACCAGATTTCCGACCAAGATATTCATCAGATGTTCGAGGTCAATACCTTTGCCCTAATGAATCTGTCTCGTCGCCTTGCGGCTCGAATGAAGGAAAGTCGAAAAGGCCATATCATCAATATTGTTAGCATGGCAGGTTTGATTGCTACTGGCAAGTCTAGTCTCTACTCAGCCACTAAGTTTGCGGCCATTGGTTTTTCAAATGCCTTACGCCTCGAACTGATGCCTTATGGTGTTTATGTAACAACTGTCAATCCAGGACCAATCCGTACAGGATTTTTCGACCAAGCCGACCCAGATGGAACCTATCTCAAGTCGGTTGAACGCTTCCTGCTGGAACCAGATGCAGTGGCTAAAAAAATTGTTAAGATTATAGGAAAAAACAAACGCGAACTCAATCTCCCAATTTTGTTGAACTTAGCCCATAAGTTTTATACCCTCTTTCCCAAACTAGCTGATAAGTTGGCAGGGGGAATCTTTAATTATAAATAAAAAAGTTGTTCCTAAAATGGAGCAACTTTTTTGACGATTAGAATAAATCAATACCAGTCTTATTTAATGCATGGCAATGATAAGTGAAGGCATTGATAAAATTAGAGTAGTATTGCTGATCAATAAATTTTGCACTTTGAAGATAATTGAATAGATTTTTGGCTAAGGGAATAGCCTCAGCTTTATTCCATCTAAATTGATTGTAAACATGTTCAACTTCTAGGAACATGAGGGGAATAGCCAGATAGCCTCGTTCGAAGGTCTGAAGTGATTTAATTTTTTTGATAATATCATCAGCCTTTTGATAGTAACCCAGTTCAGAGAAGTATTTTACAGAGAAAGTGAGAGCATTTAAAATACGGATGTAGGTGTCAGTATTTGCACTTTCTTTATACATAAGTAGTAATTGTTTGGTCATATGGTCAATAAGTTCCATCGGGCAATGATTGACAATCACACGATAAATTTCAAGTTCGATACTATTAAAGACATCCGATTTCATTAAATGATTGATAATGTTTTGAATTCTAGAAACAGTTTCTGGACTCTTTGATATGGTTGGATAATGTCTTAATTTAATAGATTTGAAAATCATATCTGCTTGCAGTGGATTGTCTTTTAGATAGACATCAAATAATTTTTCGTATTCTTCAATGTAAGTGAGAATATCTTCTTCATGGACCACATGCTTGCCAAATTCAATAGCAGGTAATTCTAAGCAGTCTCCACCTTTATTTGCAAAGGCGAGAACAAAATCATTCCATTCAACTCCGATAACAATTAAGAGTTTAGCAAAGTTTTCAAGTGAAATTCCTTTGTCTCCTTTTTCAAATTGACTAAGAAACTGTGGCGATACGATATCTGAAGCAGCTTCCTTTAGGCTGAGTCCTCGTGCTTCGCGCAGGTACTTAAATGTAGCTCCAAATGGATATAGGTTTTCCATAAATAGTCTCCTTATATACTTCTAAGACTATTATACAAAAATTTAGAGAAAAAAATGGAGAAAGAAAACTATAGTTACAAAATATTAGAATTCTATGCTATTTTTTGTTTTTATGAACAAGATTGAAACTATAGTTTAAATGGCTAAAAAATTAAATATCTATTATGGTATGATAAGGGAAAGAATAGCTAAAAAAGGAGGCTTGTTATACTAGTATAACAAGGATTGACTTACCACTCAATCCTATTCTATCAGCCATCAAAGGAGAAAATGACATGGGAAAAACTTAAATGCTCGATACTAGAAAAATATCATATTTACTTTTAAGGTTATAAGACAATTATCATGATTTTTTTGAAAAATAGAAATATATAAGGAGTTTTGTTATGAAAAACAGAAAAATGTTGGTCTCTTCTTTACTAGCAGGTGCTTTATTGTCAGTAGGTTATGTGGCCTCTAAACCGACAACGGTTCATGCCTTAACAGATATGAGTGTCAAGGATACTCAGAATCCCTTGAAAATCACCTTGATAGCCACTACTGGGAATCCGTTTTATTCAGGAAGTGTGCTGGTAGATATTCAAAGAAATTCTTCTAATGATAATCCATCTTTGTATTACGATTTAGTTAATGAAGATACAGGTGCTATTGTATCTAGTTATAACTTTAATAGTTTTGGGGATCAAACTAGAAGTCAAGACCATGTTTGGTTACTATATGCTGAAGATGGAAGATATCATATTGATGTTTATAGTGAAAAAGACTTTGGGAAAAGATATTTTGGTCGGTCAGAAGTCTTTAAAGTATCAAATCACGGATATGTACCTATAACAAATTCAGAAACACCAACAGCTACTGAAACTCCAAAACAATCTACTAACTCTAACTCAGGTCAGACTGGCTGGTCAGGTTCTTCTTACTACAAAGCTGGTGTTAAGATAGTCAATCAATGGATTTTTGATGTTCAGTACAATTCCTACTTTTACCTAAATGCTTCAGGTAACTTTGTTCAGAATGCTTGGTCAGGCAACTACTATCTTAAATCAGGTGGTTACATGGCTAAGAGCGAGTGGATTTACGATAAAAACTATAGTTCATATTATTATCTAACATCAGAAGGAAGCTATGCCCGTAATACTTGGGTAGGTAGCTATTACCTCAAATCAAATGGTAAAATGGCTAAGAGCGAGTGGGTCTATGATAGTAGCTACAGTTCTTACTATTACTTAACTTCTGAGGGTAGCTATGCACGTAATAAATGGGTAGGTGACTACTACCTCAAATCAGATGGTAAGATGGCAGTCAATGAGCGTACGCCAGATGGCTACAAAGTAGATGGCTCAGGTAAGTGGGTCAAATAAAAAAATAAATTTATACGTAAAAAATAAAACTTTTTGAACTTGGGAGAACAGAGAAAATAATGGAAAAACATGAAAACCAAATGAACGAAGAGGTAACTGTAGAAAAAGTCGAAGAGACTACGGAAAGAATAGAAGAATCAATTAATGAAGTAGTTACAGAGAAGCCTGATAGAGTAGAAGCAATAAAAAAAGATGTATCAACTTTTGTAGATAAAGCTGGAAAACAAATCGAAAATCTAGATATGGATGGTTCGATTGAAAAAATAAAAAAATTATTTGAAACAAAACCTCTACAATCTATCGGGATAAGCCTAGCTATCTTTCTTGTTCTTTTCTTTGGAGTTCGTAAACTAACCAGTGATCCATTAGATGGAACTTATGAAATTTTAACAAGACGTGATCATTTAGTCATGGTGATTAAAGGAAATTCTGGGACCGTCATCTCTGAAGATTCAGACGGAGACAAAGAAAAAAGACTAGTGAAAATTGATAAAAAAAAGAAAGAATTGACAATCACAGACGATAAAGGAAGAAATTTAGGAAAAACAAAATATATGTTAAAAGATAAGGAACTTTATCTTCAAGAGCCAGATCAAACCTTTAACCGAGTAAAATAGACTACACATTCAAAGCTTACCTCAGTACCCTAAAAGTTGCTGAGGTAGGAAATTGTATATAGGGAGAATATCAAATGAAATTTAAAAAATTAATAACTCTAGCTAGTTTAGTAGGGCTGATTACCTTCTTATTGCCTGTTGTTTCATCAGGTAATCAATCACTAGCTCCGGTAAGTGAGTATGTAGTTGATTATCTAAATGCTCCTTCCCGATTTATGGTATTTATTGTTTGGTACGGTGCATTTGTAATCACTTTATTATTATCTTTATTTATAGTAAATAGAAGAGTGATAGCAATTATTCAGTCACTTGTCATTATTTTATTAAGTGCATTTAGTTTGTTTATTCATTTTACATTCTTGAAAGAAATAGTTGGTAGAGCACAATTAGGTTACGGAGCTATTCTATATTTTATCTGTGTTTTAATAAATATTTTTGCGGCAATAATGATTATAAAAGGTGCTAAAGCTACTAATAAACGGATTGATTAAATAACTTCTTTTCAGTAGTAGTTGGGATGGATGTACTAATAATAGCAGGTTTTTTAGTAAAATAGAAAAAAGATGGAGAATGAAGTGGAAGAGAAATCAGTATTATTAGAAAGTAATTCATCTAAGAAAATAGAGAAAATGATGAGGCAAAGATATGCAGATATCCAATTTTTAGCAAATCATCTATAATCGTGATACTAAACTAATAGAAACATCTAAAAAATGGTGGAAATTTTGGAAATAATAAAAAATCATAACAATATTTGTACAATACCTGTTATACTTTTATGGAAAAATAAATAATAATTAGGAGGTTCTTATGAAAAAAAGAAATACTTTACTTATCTTAGGCGTATTACTTGCTAGTGTCGGTTTATCAGCTTGTTCATCATCTATGGATACAAAAGGAAAAGGTATTGCTCAGTTAATGAACGACAATAAAGAGAGAGTTTTCTATAGTGTGGTGGATTCTAATAACGATGACCTGCCTGGAAAAGATGAAAAAATAAACAACATCTATATCACAAAAAGCGGAAAACTGAAAGGGTATGACATAGATACAAAACTTACAATGGATGAGGTTGTAGGAAAAAGCATTGATGAAATTAAAAAGTTAGCTGAGGAAAGATCCAAAGAAAATTATGAAAACGATAAAGTTAAAGCTCAAGTACTAATAAATGGTAACACTAAGCAAGAACATATAGAAATGAAACCATCACATTATTATACTTACGCATCTCTGACCAGTGGACAAATCCGTGATAAATACTATGCTGGATATATTTCATTTCGTCACGGCCCATCTTCTTCATATCTGCTCATTACCGAAGTTTCTAAAGGAAATGTAATAGACTTTGATAAAGCAGATGGTAAAATTGTAGAAGAAGTAAACCAATAAACAAATTAAGTATCAAATAAAATTCTTTGATGACATTGTAGCTCTTATTAGATGAACGATAATCGCCAGATTTTAATTTACGTTCTATCTTTTCAAAATCAACAACAGCATTATAATCATCCAATGCCAAATCCAAACGAGTTATTCTAGCCTTTAAATCTAATAACAATTTAAAAAACTGTTCCAGTCACTATCAATCTTTTGAGCTAAATCTATGCATCTCTGACCTGTCCAAACATAATTCCTAGACATCGATGAATTAATCATTTTATAGATTTATTCCATGTTTTCTTGACGACAAGAAACCTAGACTGTTTTTATAAACTTCTATTTTAGGTAAGATTTGGTATCCTAAATGGGTTGACTTTATTAATACGCCAATTGATGATGATAATAAACAACTCATTAAAAAATCATGTATGAGACAGTCTGATTATGATAGACAGATTAAACGTGAACAAGAAATTAAGGAAGAGCAACAGTAGTGTGAAATAGAGATGTAAGAAGCTGCAGGAGCTCTAGTGGCTTTTGGTAGTGGATGGTATCCCAAAGATTATTATTTCATAGAAGCTATAGAGTTTTTTATCGGAGCTGTAGAAAATTTCAAAGCTGATAATATGAAGGAACTTGTAAATTTATATGATGATACAAAATATAAAGAATTACAGTTGAACTATCAGAAAGAAATGTTACAGTTACAAAGGGAACAATATATTGATACTAAGAAAATGCTTCAAGCATTAAGATACAACAATTATGTTCAAACGTTACAATTACAGCAATTAGATGGAATCCGTAGAAATACGGAAGAAGCAGTTGATTACTTGAGAAATTTACATGTTCAAGAAAATCATTATCACACACATAACCATTACCATCAAAATAATATTTATTAATTTATATAGGTGAAATTAAAATTAGAAATAGTATGAAGAAAATTATAAAAATAATTACCTGCTTGGGTTTGTTTTGCGGCTTATTTTCACTTGTGAATTCAGTCCAAGCCGATAGTACTGACTACAATCAACTATTGCCACAAATTACTGAGAAGTGGGAGAGTAAAGAGTTATCGGACAAAGCTAGATACCAAATAGGTTATGCACTGGTCGATATTGATAAAAATGGAACCGATGAGTTATTAATTGGTCGTTCTTATGATAGAAACTGGAGTTTGTATGCAGTTTATTATTTAAATGAACATACACCAACAAAATTAATTGAGAGTACTTCAGAGGTGCAAAGTATAGGTCGAACATCTATTGGACTTTTTGCTGATGGAAGTGTTGCTATCAGTGAATGGACTTCAGGTTCTGGACAAGGAGTAACAAAACTTTATCAACTATCAAAAGAGAACAAAGAAGCGGAGCTTGTTCAAAAAGTTGAATTTGATATGAAGGAAAAAGACGGATTTGGTATTGATTTTTCTGGGAAGTCAAAAATAGATACCTTAACTATTGAATATACTTCTCTAAATCTCCCAATCATCGGTGATAATATGGATCCTAATCCTCCTATGCCCAAGTCCCTTTTAGATGCCAAAATTGGAGATGAAATTCCTTTGCCATCTGAGTTAGTAGGTATTTGGATTAATAAAGAGCCAAATAATGGTACTAAATCTGGTAAAGCTTCATCACTTATTTTAGGAGAAGACGGAAGCTACACTGGAACCTTTAAAGATGGAGATATTAGAGGGAAGGTATCTCGTCTTAAAAAAGTGAGTGAGAATGGATTTATTGTCTTAACAGAAAATCAAGAGAATGATTTTTTCTCTTTAATTGTTGGTTTAGGTGGAGGTTTGCCTCCTGGTCACCGACTCGAACATGGTATGGTACTAGAAGGTCGAACTTTATATAATGTATTGTGGGTAGTAAAAGAAGGGGAGGAAGACTATTCTAAACCTTCTAAGCTGGTAACTTTTGTAAATCCAACTTATGGTCCTAAGAAAATAGAGAAAAAAGCAGAACAAGACGTAGCGAAACAAGGCGATACAGTGGCAGAATCAACTCAAGACAGTAGTGAGGAGACACAGCCAGAACAAAAACTATTTGAAAACATCCCAGTATTTGGACTGGTTGTGGGAGCTGGACTTATTCTTGTTTTAATCCTCTCTATATTTTGGTTTAAAAAATAAGATTTTATAAAATACTCTTGATTTATTATTAGAGAAAAAACCTCAAGAACTAGGGTTGAAAGCTAGTTCTTGAGGTTTTTAGGTTATTCGATTTAGAGTGATTCTCAACTATCAAACTGAACTTCTTCTAGGAGATAGTCGATAAAGCGTTCGCCCATCTTAGATAGGCTGGTTTTCTCATGCTGGATATAGACCAGCTCAATTGGGTCATCAATATCCAGTGGGATAGAAA
>ERZ773006.998-NODE-998-length-10336-cov-20.1594_pt1 | contig 10336 bp, 8 predicted proteins | sample MGYA00580843_ERZ773006 | MGnify/ENA primary metagenome ERZ773006 (study PRJEB29015, sample SAMEA2738011) | human oral metagenome | biome: human oral; feature: human-associated habitat; material: dental | place: China | collected 2052 ... | reverse complement strand
CATCATAGTCTGAGTCTTTGTCAAAATGCTGTCCAGCACGAGAGCCACCGAGAACAATAGCTTCCACTTGATCTAGCTGGGCAAATTCTTTAAAAAGTTGTTGTGGCATAATTTTTCCTTACTGATTTTTGACATCATTTTAGCAAAATGTAAGCGGGTTGGCAAGAAGGAAAAAACAGCTTTTGGCATGGTTCTGAGCCTGTAAAATTGAAACCCTGAGGGGTAGGAAGTGGATGAACAGGAGCTGGGAGTATTTGACTAAAAAGAAAATCATCTAGGATAGATAGGCTGAAAATTTGACTTTGTGTGATAAAATTTTAGGGCTTTTTTTCTTTAACTCATTGTCAGTTTTCTATTTTTTTAAACTCATCGCCTTATTTTTATCTGCAACTTTTCTTAGATTTTGAGATAAGTTTTTAAAGATTTTTTTGATATCATTTAGTCCAAAAATAAGAAGCATATCAAGCAAGTGGAAGGGGCGATAATCCTTGATTTGTTTATGTTTATAGTTTCTTTCATTCTTTAGAAATATTTTAGAATTACTTTATAAATTCTTGAAGTTTGTCTTGTATAATCATATTAAAGAAAAGAAAGGAGTCTCTTACCATGGGAAATCTAGTTCAACAGATGCTGAATGCTCTGATTCAAATTGCTTTGTTTGCTTTTGTTCCTTTTGTTTGGTGGTTGATAAGGGCTAGAAGAAAAAGTCCATTTTTAGAATGGCTTGGCTTAAAACCACTAAAAGATACTGGCAGCCGGAAGATCTGGCTGTGGATTTTGCTAGGCTCGCTATTTTTCCTGGCCCTTTCGTTTTTGCTACTATATGCGACTGTAAAAGGTCTTAAGACAGCGACTTCAAACTTTTCAGGCCTCGGCTTTCAAGCCTTGCCAGCTATTCTGATTTATGGTCTGTTTCAAACTGCTCTGCCAGAAGAACTGCTATTCAGAGGTTTTCTTTTAAAGAGATTGGCTAGCCGCTTATCCTTTGTGGTAGCCAACACCATACAAGCTGCTCTTTTTGGTCTGATCCATGGCCTGATGTTTATAACAATACTCTCTTGGCATCAAACCCTGCTCATCATTTTGTGTACGGGTGGCATCGCGGCTTATCTAGGCTTTGTCAATGAAAAGAAATCCGATGGCTCCATTTTAGCCAGCTGGATCATGCATGCCCTAGCAAATGTAGTTGTGGGTAGTTTATCGGCATTTATGCTGATTTGATAAATTGATAATTTCACTTCAAATCAAAAAGTTCCGATTTCCTTGAGAATCGGAACTTTAGATTTGATGACAGGTGGGCAAAGAGTTCGGTGTAAGTCAAACAAAGCTGTTTCTACTGATTTGCAGGGCTGTCCAGTTTCATTTGCTCAAAAACAAAAAGGAAGAAGTCTTTCGAAACTTCGAAATGTCCGTATCTTATCTGAGAAGCATACTGGCGCCACTGAGGATGCTGGCGGACTTGTTCAATGGGGCAGTCTTTGACAGGTTGGTAGTAGCTGACATCTCGCCGAAATGGGACAAAGCCTTCGAACATCTCTACTTGGTAGGCAGTGTCATCTAGAATCTTGCCAACTGCTGTAAAGGCCTGCAGCTTTTCCTGACCATTCAGCTGATACTTGGGGCTGTAGTACAGAAGATAGTCCCCCTTTTTCATTCGGTTCAATGGTGCTTTCTTTCCATGGCAGACTTGGCAAAATCCACCTTCTACACCTCTTAGGACGTGTTCTTTTGATACGACACCAATCCAAAATCTAGTCATTCTCTGTCTCCAGTTCTATTAAGAGTTGGTTTAATGTTTCTGTATTATTTCCTAATTTTCCAAAGAATGCCTGATCAATGCCTTCTACCAGAGGAAGGGCTTGGTTGACCTTTTGCAGCCCCATATCCGTTAGAAGTATGATGTTGGCGCGGCTGTCCTTGGGATGGACTTCCCGCATTATCAAACCTTTCTTGACCAAGAGGCGGATGATTTGGGATACGGTCATAACATCCATGTCAGAAAATCGGGCAATATCGGTCTGACTCACCCATTCTTGCTGACGCAGAAGCGCTGCAAGAGTGGTCAGAAGGACAAACTGGGGATGGGTCAAATCAATCGTTCTCAGTTTGTTTTTTACCAGCCCATGCCACTTGTGGTAGGCACGGATAAAGAGCAGACCGGTTGATTTTTTGTATTCATCCTTGTAGATGGAGTTAAACTGCGATTTTTCCATTAGCTTTCCCTCTAGATGTTTTGTAAGTATACTTATTATAATCTGACATCTTATTTTTGTCAATAAAAACCCAGTTTAGACTAAAAAGTCCGAACTGGGTTCTGTTTATAGTTTTTCCACATAAATCTGCTGGGCAATCATAGGATTGATTTGGATTTCTTGGGTTTCTGTCTTGAGAAGATAGACCTGAGCGAAAGAATCGTATTGGATGAAGGTGATGGTTTGGCCGATTTGCAGGTTGTATTTTTCCAAGTATTTGAGCAAGTCAAAGTCGTCATGCACCCGTTTAATGATATAGTCGCCAGGGGCAGAAGCCTCTTCCAGAGTCAGTTGGTTTTCTTCGTCCAGAAGCTCTCCCTTGGCTGGGATGGTGCCTCCGTGAGGACAGATTTTGGGGTACTGGAGCATGGTATCCAGACGCTCAACGAAACGCTCAGAAACAGTGTGCTCTAGGACTTCGGCTTCTTCATGGATTTCATCAGTCGAGTAGCCGAGATGGTTGACCAGAAAGACTTCAATCAGCCGGTGCTTGCGGTAGAGGTCAGAAACTAGTCTTAGCCCCAAATCAGTCAGCAGGTAGCCGGCTTTTTTATCCTTGACCAGAAGTTCTTCCGCCAGCATTTTTTTCATCATTTCCGTCACAGCCGGAGGTGAAACCTGCATGAGCTGGGCGATTTCTTTATTGGTGATTTTTTTGTGGCGGCTGCCAATCTCATAGATACACTTGAGATAGTCTTCTTTATTTGGGGTCATCTTGCATCCTCGCTGAACTTTCTATCATTAGTATAACAAAAATCGCTGCAAGAATACAGTGTCTAAGCCTTTCTTTGATGTTTAGATTTTCTTCATTCGCTTGTAATCGTTTTGCGATTATTATATAATCAAAGCGTACGATTAAAAAGATAAAAAGTAAAAATTCTTTAGCTGATTTGTAAAATCTGGCCTGATTTTTACTTTTTTGCAAAAGGAGATCCTGTTATGAAAAAAAGACGAATGATTGCGTCACGGGCAGAGAAGTTTACTCGTTTTGGTATTCGCAAATGCAGTCTGGGAGCAGTCTCAGTAGCGATTGCGACTGGTCTGGCCATTCTTGGAAGTGGAGCGGTTCAGGCGGATCAGCTGGCGCCTAGTCAGACAGCTGACAGTGTTGCTGTCAGCAAGGCTGTGGAGGACCAAGCTAGCACAGCTGCAACTCCGACTGTGACAGAAACCAGTCTGGCAAGCATGGATAAGGCTGCACCAGCACCGGAGACTGTTAGTCCTGTAGCTGGTCAGGCACCTACGTCTTCCAGTACCAGTACTCAGTCTACTTCTTCAGATCCTGTAGAAAATGACCAGCCGAAAAGTGATACTGTAGCTTCGACAGAAAATCAACCTGCTGTGGCTGAGAACTCAGAAAAAAGTGATGCTTCTAATCAGCCAGCGCAAGCAGCTTCTGCTACAGAGCGCCCCTTGGCAGCAGCAGAAGTCAAAAAGTCTCAAGGCAAGATCACCATTCAGAACAACAATTCACAGACAGGTGAATTTGACATTGTCGTGTCCGATATTGTCGCTCCAGACGGTCTAAAAGCTGTTTATCTACCGACTTGGTCAGCTGCAAACGACCAAGATGATGTGCAGTGGTACACAGCCGAAAGGCGCGCTGATGGGACCTATTTTAAACATGTCAGCTACCGCAATCACAAGAACTCCTTGGGTGAGTATAATGTTCACCTCTATTTTGTGAATGATGCAGGCCAGCTGCAGGGTGCAGGCTCAGCTAAGACAGTGGTTACTCGCGCGCAGCCTCAAGGCAAGATTACCATTCAGAACAACAATCCACAGACAGGTGAATTTGATATTGTCGTGTCTGATATTGTTGCACCGGATGGACTGAAGACAGTTTACTTGCCGACTTGGTCAGCTGCTAACGACCAAGATGATGTGCAGTGGTACACAGCCGAAAAGCGCGCTGATGGGACCTATTTCAAACATGTCAGCTACCGCAATCATAAGAACTCTCTGGGTGAGTATAATGTCCACCTCTATTTCGTGAATGATGCAGGCCAGCTGCAGGGTGCAGGTTCGGCTAAGACAGTGGTTACTCGCGCCCAGCCACAAGGCAAGATCACCATTCAGAATAACAATCCGCAGACAGGTGAATTTGATATTGTCGTGTCCGACATTGTTGCCCCAGATGGTCTGAAGGCGGTCTACCTACCGACTTGGTCCAGCAAGGATGACCAAGACGATGTGCAGTGGTATATCGCTGAGCTCCAAGCTGACGGTACCTATAAAAAGCATGTCCGAGCTCAGGATCATAAGTTTTCAGTAGGTGAGTACAAGGTTCATCTTTACTATCTGAACGAGGATGGCCAGATGCAAGGTGCAGGTTCGGCTAAGACGGTGGTTACTCGCGCGCAGCCACAGGGAAAAATCACCATTCAGAATAACAACCCGCAGACAGGTGAATTTGATATTGTCGTGTCCGATATTGTCGCCCCAGACGGTCTGAAGTCTGTTAGTCTTCCAACCTGGTCCACCGCTAACGACCAAGACGATGTGCAGTGGTACACGGCCGAAAGACGCGCTGATGGGACCTATTTCAAGCATGTCAGCTACCGCAATCATAAGAACTCTCTTGGTGAGTATAATGTTCACCTCTATTTTGTGAATGATGCAGGCCAACTGCAGGGTGCAGGCTCAGCTAAGACGGTGGTTACTCGCGCGCAGCCTCAAGGCAAGATCGCCATTCAGAACAACAATCCACAGACAGGTGAATTTGATATTGTCGTGTCCGATATTGTCGCCCCAGACGGTCTGAAGTCTATTTATCTGCCGACTTGGTCCAGCAAGGATGACCAAGACGATGTGCAGTGGTATATCGCTGAGCTCCAAGCTGACGGTACCTATAAAAAGCATGTCCGAGCTCAGGATCATAAGTTTTCAGTAGGTGAGTACAAGGTTCATCTTTACTATCTGAACGAGGATGGCCAGATGCAAGGTGCAGGTGGCGAGAAGCTGATGGTTTCTGTAGCACCTGAAAACATCCGTGCAACTGGAAAAATCAATATCTTAAACAACAATGCTCGAACAGGAACTTTTGATGTAGTTGTGACAAATGTCTCCAATCCAGGCGGAATTCAAGCAGTCTATCTACCAACTTGGTCAACAGATAAGGATCAGGATGATGTCAAGTGGTATTTAGCTCAAAAGCAGGCGAATGGCACCTATAAGATCACAGTCCGAGCTAGTGACCATAAGCTTTCTACCGGCGAGTACAAGATTCATCTCTACTATAAGCAGGACAATGGACAGCTCATCGCTGTTGATGCTACGACCACTCAGGTCTCTAAAGCTGTTTACAATACTCCTTATTACTCCCAGCGCGATGGCCGTTGGGGTGGCAGGAAGTATGGTCCTTACAGCATGGATGCGACAGGATGCGTGCCGACAACGCTAGCCATGGTTATTTCTGGGATTACTGGCTCAGAAGTTCTGCCGACAACCGTTGCGGATTACCTGTATAACCATACCAATGAATTTAATAAAGATGGATTTGGTACCAGCAGCCGTGGTATAGTCCGAGCTGCCCAGCACTGGGATCTGACGACTGAGACCCTGTTTACAGCTTCTGCGGTCAAAGAAGTGCTTTCGCAGGGGCATCATGTCCTAGGTGCCGTTGGTACTAGCATCTTTGCTCACTATCCTGTAACTCATGAGCTGGTTCTCAAAGGCTATGACAATGGAAAAACCTATGTCCGTGACCCTTATAATGCAGTTAATAATGGCTGGTATCCAGTAGACTATCTCTTTGGAGTCAAGAGTGTCGATCCGACAGATAATACAGAAGGATCACCCTTTATTGCCATCAAAGGATAAGAAATTCGTGAATAAGAAGACCGCTCGTTGCTTGACGGGCGGTCTTCTGCATTCTATGACTAGTATACTTGCACTTGTTCAAGAGTTTATCATTGACAAAGTCGGTAAACATAAAATTCATTATATTTATATAATTCTGGCCAGACACACAGTTTTTTTAGAAGCGATTGAGACGAGATTCTATTTTTGGACATATTTACGATAAAAGTTCTCAAAAAAACATGTAAATAGTTTGACAAACAAAGCTTTTCTCATTATACTATTAACATATCAGGAGGAAAAGCATGAAAAAAATCCAAAAACATGTCATTCTAGGTGCAGCAGTTCTTGCTAGTACTGGCTTTGCTCACACTGTAGCTGCAGATACAACTCCAGTGGATGCAAATGCACCTGCAGACCAAGATAAGGCTCTATCTGCAAGTCCAGAAGCTCTTAAGCAGCAAACTGAGCAGGTTAATCAAGCGAAAGCGGCTGTTGACCAAGCCAAAGAACAGGTTGCGACTGCTGAGACTAAGGTTGAAATAGCCAAGAAAGATAATGCTGATACAAGTGCACAAAAAATTGCGGAAGCTCAGGTAGCTGTGACAGAAGCTGAGAAAAAAGTTGCCCCAGCGGAAAACGCAGCCAAGCAAGCCCAAGCAGCTCTTGATACAGCTAAAAAAGCAGAAGACACACAGGCAGCTGTAGCTCAGGATGCTCAAGCTCAAGCAGCTAAGGCACAAACCGAGACTCAAGCTGCTCAGGATGCTGTGAATGCAGCCCAAAAAGCTGTGGATAGCAAACTGGTAAGTGAAAAGGTAACGAAGGCAAAGGCTGAGCTTGATAAGGCTCAAAAGAACCTAGATTCTTACCAAGACCAGTTGAAGACGGCTGAAGCGGACGATGTAAAGCGCCAAGCAGCGATTGATCAAGCCCAAGCAGACATTAAAGCAGCTCAAGCAGAAATCAAAGAAAAAGAAGCGAAGCTTTCGTCTCAAGATCAGGTTCACAATACTTTTACCCTATCGCAAGCCTATATAAATGCAATTAAAAGTAACAATATCAACGGTACAGCTAAATTAACACCTGAGGCACAAGAAACACTTGCTAAAGAAGCAGCTACACTAAAATTGAGCAACAATTATATTGGCAGTCAAAAAGATGCGCAACGAATGGTTAACATCAATGCCATTCCAAATGATGTTCTGATGGAATTGAACTATTATGCACAAGATTTGATTAATCAAATCCGTAAGCAAGCAGGAACAGCACCAGTAACATTAACACAGAATAGTATTGACTATGCTGCAGCTCTAAGCCAAGCGGCTCGTGAAGAAAAATATAAATACCAATCAAAAGATCTTATAACTTCACAAGTAAATGTTCCAAAAAATGTGGTTGCTAAATTTGGACTGGATCAGTTTGGTCATAGAGTATCAGGAACTAACGAACTCGGCCCTTATCCTATTCTTGCTAGCCAAGAGAATGTCTCTGTTGACTATTTAAAAAAGGCAATTTACGATGATATCAAATTCCAACTGTTTGATTTAGGAGATAGCATTGCATATAGGGAGAGAGGGACTATCTACGCTCAAAAAGTAGTGGGGCATCTTGAAAATCAGAAAAAAGGTGCATATGTCGCTGTTAACTTTAGCAACAACGGCATTATTAACCGAATTAACTTCCTTCTTTTCCCAAATACCGACAACGATATTAAGGCCCCTTCCAAAATCACACCAGCCTTGATCAATCCAAATGCCAATAATCAAGAGGCTGACGCTGCTCGTAAAGATTTAGCGGCTTCGCAAGCTAAGTTGGACGCTGCTCAACGTACGTTGACAAATGCTCAGAACAAGCAGGAGACAGCCCCATTACTGCGTGAGGTTGTGAAAACTGCTAAGGACAAGTTGGCTAAGGCAGAACGTACTTACCAAACTGAACTCGAAAATAGCAAGAACTCAGCTTCTGAAGAAACCAAGGCTAAACTGGCAGTTTTAGCTAAAGCTCAAGCAAGCTTGAAAGAAAAAGAAGCAGCTCAAGCAAGTGCGCAAAAAACAGCTGAGGAAGCTAATGCCAAACTTGCCGAATTGAAAGCAGCTACAGCAAATGCTCAAGAAAAGGCAACTGCTGCGGCTACAGCTCTGGAAGAGGCTCAGCGCGCTGTTCAAGCTGCTAAAGACTATGTTTCTCGCTTGCAAAATGCTCCTGCTCTTCTAAAAGAAGCAGAAGCGGCTCTCAATGATGCTAAAGCAAACTTGGCAAGTAAGGAAGAAACATATAGAGTTGAAAATGCTAAACTTGCAGCTTTGAAAGCAGCCCTTGCAGCCCTTGAAACAGACGACCCAACCAATCTCGTATCTAAGAATGAGCGAAAGGTTCTGAAAGTCACTACAACGGGAGTGAAGAATGGAAAGAAACCAGTTCAGACCTATCAGGCTCCAGCAGCTCTTCCAAGAACAGGTTCTGCTGAATCTTCTCTAACACTTGCAGGTCTGGGAGTACTTTCTATGCTGGGACTGGCTTTTGCAAAACGCCGTAAAGCTTAAGCGAAGTCGTTGACAAAATCGAATTCTAGATGAATTGTCCAATAGTTAAAAGTTGGAACAGCTCATTTAAACTAAACTCATACTAAGAGAGGGCCGGTTTGGTCTTCTCTTTATTTATTGAGTTATTTGTTAAGAATATCTTTATTGTTAGCACTCCAAGGATTCATATTTTGTTCTTTGCTATCATGTGAGTTTGTGATAGAATCTAATTGTTCTATGTGGATTAGATTTTTTATTGTAATCTCTACAGTTTTGAACTACTAGAGCTAAAAGAAAGGAGGGGAGCCATGTATCCTAAAGTGGGAAAAGAGCAGCTCTTTCAGCAATTGCAATCAATCGGTTGGTCTCAGACAGCGTTGGAACGAGTTTTTGCAGGGTTCAATAACGGGCAAGGAAAAACAGTGTCAGAAGAAAGAAATTACCTGCAGGAGGCTCAGCTTTTTGGCAGTCCCTTCTTTCAAGAGCTCTGGCAGGCTGAGGAGGTTCAGAGCAGCAGCTTAGGAGCTCAGGAGTTGCTGGTTTTGGCTATGAATCTTGTTAATATGCCTGAGGAGTTGAGCGGAGATAAGGCAGAGGCGAATCTTTTACTGGCTCGGGTTGCTCCAGACCTAACACCACATGATCGCTTTTGGAAGATTTTTTCAAGGACCTTGCGTCGGGCTTTTCCGGCAGATGATTTTAGCCAAAGGGATGGCAATCAAAAGCTCAAAAGGCAGCTGCATCAGTTTCGCTATGTCATTTCCTGCCAGCAGGCCCAGTGGGTCAGAGATCACTACCGTCAGACTGGTATGGCAGATGCAGAAGCCTTGGCCTCCTATCTAAAGGATTGGCCAGCGCTGCCTTATAGCTTTCAAGAATCTTCTCGCTTGCATAATAAAGCCTATATTGATAAGAGGTTAGAGCAAGCTATCTATCCGGATGGTCAAGCAAGTCAGGCCAATATAAAAATCCTGATTGATTTTCATACAGAGTTTATTCTGGATCAGACAGGCCGTTTTCTCAATATTATCGTTCCAGAGGGTGCTAGCCAAAATGGTATTGTGAATGGCGCCAGCTTTAACTACGGTGAGCGCAATCGTCCGGTCAATCAGGCTTCTCATACTCGCTACGATATCAAAACGCCAGCAGTCTGGGATCCTCGCTTTCGCAGGCTTGCCATTGAAAATAGCGGCTGCAAGTTCAAGTCACCTCAGAATAATCGTGGTCCGCTGGGCTATCGCTCGGCTAAGAGCCCTTATGCTCGAAAGGGGCGGAGTGCTTATAAACAGGTAAAGGCAGAGATTGCTCGGTTCAAGAAATTGCTGAATCGACCCTCCTTTCTCTTGCGTTCCTGGGCTTGCTTCCGTCAGTTTTGGCAGAAGTTTTTCGCACAAAAAAATACGGACTAGCAGATCCGTATTTTTATCTTTTACAAGCTCTTAACTGCGGCGATAGCAGCTTCGAAGTCAGGCTCGGTGTTGATATTGTCGACATATTCAACGTAGGTCACAGTGTTATTTTCATCCAAAACTAGAACTGCGCGAGCCAAAAGGTGCCATTCATTGATGAGGACAGCATAGTCGCGGCCGAAAGAATGGTCGAAGTAGTCAGAGAGCATGACAGCATTCTCAATGCCTTCAGCAGCACACCACTTGCCTTGAGCAAAAGGCAAGTCAACTGAAACCGTGATAACAACGGTATTATCCAAGTCAGAGAGTTCTTGGTTGAAGCGGCGAGTCTGAGTTGAGCAGACACCAG
>ERZ773006.993-NODE-993-length-10375-cov-8.36793_pt1 | contig 10375 bp, 10 predicted proteins | sample MGYA00580843_ERZ773006 | MGnify/ENA primary metagenome ERZ773006 (study PRJEB29015, sample SAMEA2738011) | human oral metagenome | biome: human oral; feature: human-associated habitat; material: dental | place: China | collected 2052 ... | reverse complement strand
AATCAAAAACTCACCATTAACATTGGCTAATATCAGCTTTTAGATGTCATATAAATAAACGCTATGAATAACACTTTAAGGAGTTCTTTTATATCAAATTGACAGATGAAGACATTGGGTGTATAATATACTTATGATATAAAAGGAGGTGCAAAAATGGCTCTCACAAAAAATAAGTCAAGATTAAATTTGAATATTGATTCCGACCTAAAAGAAAATGTAGGGAAAATTTTATCAGAAATGGGACTAGACTACACAACGGCTATCAATATCTATTTCAGAAAAATTTTAACCGAGCAAAAAATACCTTTTGAAATTAGTATTCGTAAAAATTTGACTGTTGATGAAATTTTTGGGAAAAATTGGAGAGACGGCTTAGATGAAATTGAGGACGATTGGGAATGACCTACCAAGTTGAATTAACTCCAGATGCTCAAAATGATTTAGCTAAATTAGATAACAGTCAAATCATTCATGTTAGAAAATCTTTACTCAAACTAGAACAAAATGGTCCTAAAGTCGGTGAAGCTCTCCACGGTAAGTTAGCAGGCTATCGCAAATTAAAACATAGAAAATTAGGTTTAAGAGTTATCTTTAGAGAAACAAGCAACGGAATTGAGATTATAGAGGTCATTGCGATTGGCAAACGGAGTGATTCTGAAATCTATAAGATTGCTGAAAAAAGAATTCTGCCTTAATTTATTTTTATTATACTATAAAAGCTCTAGTATTTTTAGATACCAGAGCTTTTATATTGACTTTTTCCCTCATGTGAAATAATTCTAAGTCAGTTTCATTTTACATACTATATCAATCTTGATTTAATACCTACCCCATTACGTCTAATATCTTCAAGGTTTCTATTGATTTTTGAAGATTCATTTCGAGCATTTTGCATGTCTTGCCGTAGGCGATTCGTAGATTCGCGAACCTCTGCCATGACTTGATCATAATTTTGATGCAATTGTCTCTCTAATTGTTTTTGTTGTTGTAACATTTGTTGTTGATGCTGCTCTGTACGCCATAGATTAGCTGCTTCTTGAAAATTCATTGCACGGTAATCTTTCAAAAGAACAATCATTCCTGCAAAGTCTTCTAATTTACAAAAATTATCAGGAATAAGAGAAATGAAATATGAGAAGGTTGGATCGTTTTCCAAATCTTGTTTTTCTTGATTATACGATTGATATTGCGTTGTATTTGTTGCTTCAAGAGTTGCTTCTTCTAACACTTTCTCAGCTTCTGTTTTTTTTAGACTATAATCCAACATAGCAGTCATAAAGAATCTCGTAACTCCTTGTCCCATTAGATATATCATCAACATATATATCACAGCAATAGGGAAACTGCTGTATAAATTGGTAAGACTCGCTACAGCAAGAACAAGTCCAACTATATTGGCTATTTTGGCCATTTTGTTCTTTGTTCTTTTATTTTTTATTTTAGTTGCTTGTTGTAGTCTCAGTTGACGATTTTCTTTAATTGCATTTTGCATCTTGTTATTAAGAACTATAATTCTGTCTCCTTGTACATAAAGCAAACTCAAAATATCAAGCAATTCTTCTCTATTAAAATCACTAATGGCTAACTTTTCTTCTGTCATACTCCCTTATCCTTTTCTTCCACGTTTTCTACGTGCACCAAAGCTAAGACTTGCTAAGATTCCTATACCTATCAATGCCAGCCATGAACCTTTTTCTCCAGTTTGTGGGAGTTGTTTGTCAGCTCGGCTATAAATATAGCTTGAGTGAATGGTTGGGCGAATCTTTTTGCTTGTGGTCATTGGTTTGGTAGCATGACGCATTGAAAGAGCTTGTGCCTTTTCTTCTGCTACTTTCTTAGAAGCCAACCACTCCTCATACGCCTTCTTCACCGCCTCATACTGGCTATTCGCATCCTTTTGGTCTTTCAACAGCTCCGCCAGCTTCGCACGCTCCACAGTCACCTTCGCAACAGCTTCCTTATGCTTCGCACTTGCTACTTCATACTCAGCTACTGCTTCACCAAGCAACTTATCAGCGTTCTTATACATGGCAAGCAAGTTTTGTTGGTCTTTCAACTTACTTTCAAGTGTCTTCGCTTCCGCCACCAATTTGGCTTCCACGGCTTTAGCATCGGCTACCGCTTGTTCAGCGGCTACCAATTTGGCATCTTCACTCGCTTTGCTTGCTTTCAGGGTTGCTAAGTTGTTTTCAGCCACCTTCAAGGCTTGTTCTGCGGTACGAAGCGCCGCTTGTTTTTCTTTGATAGATGCGTTCAAGTTGGCAACCGCTTTGTCTGCCGCATCTTTACGAGCTTGTGCATCCTTGCGAGCGGTCGTTGCTTTTTCAAGGGCTTCATTAGCCGCTGGTGTAGCGTCTTTCACCCCGGTGAGTGCTGCCAATTTGGCTTTGGTAGCGTCGAGCATCTGTTGCGCTTCCACTGCTTTGCTTTCTGCTTCACGAAGGGCAGTCTCAGCCTTTTGAGCCGCTTCTTCTTTGGCAACCAAGACCGCTTGCGCTTTTTGCAATGCAGCTTGTTTTTCTTGAATCGATGCGTTGAGGTTGGCAACGGCTTTGTCTGCACTCGCTTTGCGTGTTTCTGCGCTAGTACGCGTTGCAACTGCTGCACGGTGTGCCATTTCAGCGCTAGGTGTTTGGAGCGCTTGGTTGCGTACAGTAGCCAATTCGCTTTGTGTCATGCTCAGTGCTTGATGAGCTGCATCAAAAGCAGCTTGTTTAGCAGTCAGAACCCCATTGGCTTCATTGAAGGCTGTGAGTGCTGCTTGAAAGTCACTTTCAGCTTGAGCCAAGTCTTTTTCCAATTGCGTCGTGTCATATGGGTCTGGTAGGGCTTGACCGGCGTGTGCAGTTGGGAAACCAACGTAATGCATGCGACCAAGACCGTTTGGTGTTACACTAGATGCGACACCGATAACGTCATCGTAGTCAGGGCTACCAAGCATATTGTCCATATGACCAAAATTGCTGTGGTAGTCGTTTACCATCATTCCAACAATGGTTCCTGCGATAAAACGATACATTTCGGTCATGGTTGTAGTACTTGTACGGAGTGTACTGATATTTTCTGTATTCCATGTTAACTTGGAGGAATCAGTTTGACCCGCGTTCAGTGCATCATGACTGTGACCAGAAGACCATGGTTTGTTTTCTTTTGCATATGCTTCGGCAACCTTTTGCACATAGTCCATCGCTTCTTCGGTGGTGTAAGTCTTCACCTTAGTACCCCAGAATTGGCGACGAACCGCAGTAATCATATGTGCATAATATTGGGTTAAGGCTTTTGCTTGTTCACGAGTCATATGAGCTGGATCAACTGTTGATGGATCAACAGGGAGATTGCCACGTTCAATATCAAACGCACCTTCTTTTACCCAACGATCTAAACTCTTTTGGAAAAGATCTTTATCTTCTTCCATACCAGCCGTGCTAGAAAACTTCTTATAAGCATCAATCACATATTGTGGTACGGTGATAGTAGACAACTTCTTCTTAGCATCCAATTCTTTCCGTAAAGCATCACGTTTGGCTTCGGCTGCTTCTTTAGCTGCTTTCTTGGCTTCGGCATTTTTCTTGGCTTCCGCAAGGGCATTTTCAGCGTCCGTTTTAGCTACAGCTTGTTCTGTTTCTTTTGTGGTTAAGTCTTTGATTTTGGCATCACGATCGGCGTCTGCTTTCTTGGCTTCATCCAATTTTTGAGCGGCTTCCACTTCTTTGGTTTTGGCGTCAGAAAGAGCCTTCTCAGCAGCTTTTTGTTCATCCAAGACCTTTTGGGCACCCGTCCCGTCAAGGGCTGCCTGAGCTGTTTCTACTGCCTTTTTAGCGGTGCTGACATCCGCTTTAGCAGCGCTATCCGCTGTCTTTTTCGCAGCCGCATCGGTTGCCGTGTCGGTTGCCGTTTTGCTTTGAGTGGCTGCTTGGTTGTTCAAGTCCTTGATTTGGGCATGACGGTCGGTATCTGCCTTTTTAGCGTCTACCAATTTTTGAGTGGCATCGCTTTCTGCCTTTTTGGCATCTTCTAAGCCTTTGTTGGCCGCTTTTTGTTCATCGAGGGCTTTTTGTTCGCCGGTGCCGTCGAGCGCTGCTTTGGCGGTATCGACATCTTTTTTAGCCGTATCAACAGCTTTTTGTCCAGCTTCTACCCCTTTTTGGGCTTGTTCTACCGCTTGTTTTTGGGTAGTAGCCGCGTCAGTCGCTTTTTGTGTGGCGTTAGCTGCGGTATCACTTGCTTTTTGATTTTGTGCAATCTCTTTTTGTGTATCGGTTACACTTTTTTCTGCTTGGGCAATCGCATCTGGTGTAGCGGCAGCCTTATTCTTTTCCGCTTCGGCTACTTTTTCGGTAGCATCTTCAACAGCCTTTTGGCTGTTCGCTTCAATTTGAGCACTTTCAGCTACTTTCCCGGCTTGGTCGGTCACCGCTTGATCGGCTTGTTGTTTGATGCCATGTGCTTCCTCAACCGTCTTCTCTGTTGGGGTGGTGGTGACCGCAGCACCATCCTTTGTCAATAGAACACCGTTTAAGACTTTAATATTATGCGCCTTGGGTGCTGTTACATCAGAAGACAGACTAGTTGACGGTTTGGTCAATTCTTCTGCCTGAACAGTTGCCCCACTAGCTACACCAAACGCAGCCAGTGCTATAGCTCCTGTTGCCGTACCTTTAATAACCTTGTTTCCCATAGTTCCTCCTGTTTTTTAACTTTTAGGAAGGCTTGACTACAAAGTCAAGCCTTGTTATATGTAGTATAACAAGCGTTTTTGTCAAGTATTTAGCATGATTTTTGAAAAATTTTTGAGAAAAACGTTCCCCTATCCAACCTTAAAAAGTTGTCACAGATTGATTATAGCACCTAAAACTAATCTTGTAAAGTTATTCATCAACCTTTTGAGAAGTTATCTTTCTCCCTAAAAATCGGTATCATGGAGAAAAAGAGGTACGATATGAAAGAATTATTACGAGATTACATTGGGAAAAGAATCCGCCTTTTAAGATTAGAAAGAGGAATGACCCAAGAACAACTGGAAGAACGAGCGGATTTAGGCACAAATTACGTTTATAAACTAGAGCATCTTGCCCCAAATGTCAAAATCAACACCCTTGAAAGAGTGATGCAAGCCCTAGAAGTTGATATTGAAACCTTTTTTGATATGGTACCAGATAAGGAAAAAGAAGATGATTTGACCCAATTGGTGCAACATCTGAAATCACTCCCACAAGAAAAACAAAAGAAAGTGATTGATGCCATTACCGTATTATTAGAGAGTTGAGTTTTGAATAATAAAAAAACCGTCATTTCTAGAGAGAGTCACATGTGTAAATATACTAGTTTGTATAATGTTACAATCATTATACAAAGAGTATATAGAGTATGACATAACAATCCTATATATAAGTGTCTCTCTGAGAAATAATATCAATAAAATCACAACAGACAAGGAGATTGAATGACCAGACAGACTAATGCACAAATTTCTAATTTTATGGATGAATATTTCCGATTTGAGATTAAAAATGATAGTTGTAATCTAGATTATGATCAACCCGAGATGACCTTTTCTGAGCTAGAAGTTATAATTCAATCCAATTATAAATATTGGGAGCGAAAAAATAAAGATAATGATATGGCTACTCCTATTTTTGAGAAATGGACTAATTGGAAGACGAAGTTTGAACAATTAAAAGATTTTCTCAAGAATAAGGAAGAATTTGACAATCAAGACGTAAATAATTTTATATATAATTATTTTAGTTCTTATTATTCAAGCGAAGTTTCAACAGAAATTAGAACTTATCGAATAGATATTGATAGTCCAATCAATAAAGATAAAGACATAGCAAGTATAAGATTGTTTATAGATTTTTACTTAAACAGCTGGGCTACAGATTACTTGCTAGATGCAATAAGAAATTATATTCAGATTGAAAAGAACAAAAATAATATTGGATATTATCTTTCGTCTACAGAATCAAAAAGAAATTTACCAGCTTTGTTTGTACTCAATAGAGAGATGCCTAAACTCAAAATTTCTGTTAAGGAGATTCAGAATAAACTTGTCCAACCTGTTTCGGAATCTGTAGATAATCTCGCTAAAGAAACAGAAGAGCATTTCAAGCAAACAGCTAACTTGGTTGAGAAAAATGATGAAAAAATTAGAGAGATTTTCATTGAACATTCTCGTGAAGTAGATGAATTTAAAAATAATCTTGAACAATGGAGAGATAAAAAAGAAACAGTTATAAAGATTTTAGAAGATACCTACGAGAAAAAATTACAACTTGAAGCGCCTGAAAAGTTATGGAAAGAACGTTCAAAGAATTATAAAATTAAAACTTGGTGGTGGATGGGTGGTCTTGGGGTTTTTATTGTCGCGTTGATATGCTCTGCAGGGAGTTTAGTGGTTAACATACATGATTATTTACAGGGGACGATAAAAAATATTCCATTCATTTCGCAATCATTTATTTATGTTGCACTAGTTTCTTTTTTGATATATCTCGTTCGGGTTGTTATTAAGATTATTATTTCAAGTCAGCATATGGCTATGGAATATGAGCAAAAAGAAGCATTAACAAGATTTTATCAAGCGCTAGTTTCTGATGGTAAAGAGGTAGATAAAGAAGAACGCCTGATAATTTTTAATGCTTTATTTAGCAAAACAGAAACCGGTCTTGTAAAAACTGATAACTCTAGTGAATCCGAAGCACTAATAGCTCTACTTTCTAAAAGCATAAAATAAGTTGAAAATAAAAAAGACAGCTATTTTAACTGTCTTTTAGTGTTTATAAGGTGTATGAACTCAGATTATTTTAGACTGCTAAATGTCATACCGTCATTTTTGGCGGCAATTTTTATTTACAAAAACTATAATATATAAGTTTCTGAGGGCAGGGTGCCCATCTTTCAAGTATGAGACAAAATGATTTTTCAACTAATAAAAACAGAGATATTGAATTTAGTATGGGTAGAGTACCCATACTTTTTTTGTTGGGCTCAAGTCGCCCAACAAAGCTTGCGCTAAATCAATGAATGGAGAGTAAAAGTTTTAACAAGTTCTGATTCATCATAGATACAAAAACAATATCTTTGTTAAAAAAAAAATTATATATAGATTCTATCGCCACCCTACATCGTATTTCCCTAAAGGGAATTATAAGATGATTTCACCAACTTGTCAAGTTACAAATTCATTACAAATAGTTTATGTCCCTCCTGCGTCCAGCTCATGACGTTAAACCGAGCTACATGGCATGCCAACAGTCCACTTACTATGCTCTCCTTTCCTCGTCTTATTATGATAGATGAAGACGTTTTTTTATGTTTTTTTTAGCGTCAAAGGAAAGGGGAGCTAGTCCTTTAGAAGGACATTCTGTCCTAAGCACTCAATAGAAAGGAAGATTTTCTTATTATGAGGAAAATCACTCAATCTGGTTATAGTTCAGAACTCGCTAATCATACACTTGATTCAAACAAAGAGATTTATCTCTTGAGTACAGAGCTAGAACCGCAATATCGTTTTGAAAATAATCATCGTACAGATGAGATTGTAGCTTATCGCGCTTGGTTCACGCAAGAAGGGCTGCCACCTTTTACGGTGAAATTCGCTAAAAAGATTGCGCTGCCAAGCTACTTATCTGCCGTCAGCTTTGACAACTTAGAAGCCTGCGAAGTTCGTTACAATATCTACTTCCGTGCTGATGAAGTACATGAGGTGAAATCATGAGTTTGAGCATGCAACATCAGAAGCAAGCTCAACCGTCACGAAACCCACTAGACCAAACCGCATCTAGTGGGGCCTTCCGTGACCCGCATGAGTTATGCACTTTTATTCAACGAAACCTAAACAATGCCCTCGATGTCAACGGTGAGACGAGCTATACAAATTCGTTTATGATTCGTCTGGCTGGCAATGACCGCGGCTTTCTCTATCTGCCAAATCTGCCCGTTTCCTACTCCCTTGACAATCAGCTTTATATGAAAATCTATGCGATTTGTTCAGGAATTTTATACCCTTACAAAACTTTGTTACCGCAGACCAATGCTTACTTTGTTCCCTTTGACCCAGAAGAACCCAATCTCGCACGAGCCCTCTTTTTCCCTTGGATAGATGGGATTCCAAAGCGCTTGATGATTGAAAATATTGACCAGTTTATTGCTACAGAAGTAACTAGCAACCGCATTCCAATCATGGCAAACCAGGTCAATCTAAATATGGACAACATTGTTCATCTAGCCGTTAGCGGTTCATCAGGGTCAGGAAAATCAAAATTCACTGAATATTTAATTAGATGCTTAAACGCTGATTCTGCTACTCATCTCTTGCTCGTTGATCCAAAATTATCTCAACTTTACAAGCTAGGAAGAGAGCTAAACTTAGAAGTTTTATCCCCTACCTTTGGCTCTAATCTAAATAGCTTTATTACAGAAGTCAACGAACTTCTAGGACGAGTGATAAACAAGATTTATGAGCGGCAACAAAAATTGCTCATCAATCCTAGTACAAATTTTTCAAAGATTTACGTTGTAATTGATGAACTCCTTGCTTTAGTGCAAGGTAGCTCGAAGCAAGCCAGAGATACTTTTTCTCAATTGCTTGGTACAATTGCTCTGTTAGGACGTGAGACACAAGTCAGCTTGATTCTCATCTCTCAACGCTTTGACGCAACTGCTTTTGGTGGAAACACAGCCGTTCGAGAACAAATCAATTGCGCCATTATATTAGGCGACATCAACACGAACACAACGCAGTTCTTATTGCCTCATGCAAATATTGACCATATTGTTGTCCCAGCGGGCATTGGGACGGGTATCATCAAGTTTACAGATGATCAGCACAACAATCACATTATGCCACTACTGACGCCAACGTATTAACGAGGTACATTTATATTATGTTTAAATATTATTTTAAAAATTTTAATTTCTATAATACTTTTTATCTTTTAAGTTTCGCTCTACTTCTAACAGGCGGAGGCGGACTTCTCCTCAAATTATTCTTAGTTGTTTTTCAAACACCTATACTAATCACCAATATCTTTACTTTTCTTTCTGCTAAACTGTTAGCTCTCGCATTGAGACTGATTCTATTACTTGTTGGGATAACAGCGATAAAATGGTTATCCAATAAAAAGATTAAACTCTGGAAATCTCTTTATTACACAAATAAAATCCGAAGATTTGCATATACAACTACTGAAAAGTCTCTGAATATCGGACAAGATAAGATTCCTTATAGCGTTGCTGATAAGCGTCTTGCCAATCGTTCTTTATGGTCTTTAACAGTCGAATGTGAAGAAGATAAAATCATCACTTCTATAAAGTTACCCGTCAATCATAAAGCTATGAAAATGGTCAAAGAGTTATTGCCCAATATTAAAAATCATTTGACAGAGCTGGATCCTGCTTATAGCTTTAATGATTTCACGCTTGAAAGCTACCGCGTTTATCAAGCCATTGGTACTCGCACAAAATAGGTGCTTCTGCGGCTTTGTCGGAACAGACAAAGAGCCGCAGAAAAGCACCCCATTTCAAACAGGAAGCAGGATAGAAATAGCGTAGTCTTTTCTATCTTGGTAACTGTTCCTAGCGCAGCCGCCGAGCTAGAAGGGCGGTTCCCGCTATCAGCGGGAAATGGCGATAGGAACTAATGGGGGTACTACGACCCCCCATTAGTTCAATAATCAATAATCAAATCATTAGAAAGAGTGATATATTATGCCTCTAACAAAACGTTCTAACAAGTGGGCTTTTCTCCTCTACAAAGAAAGTGCGCCCGAAAACTATATTGACATTTTAGAAGAAATGCAAGTCCCTTATATTTTGAGCCCATGGCATGACCAAGACGTGGACAAAAAAACGGGTGAACTATTAAAAGCCCACAAACATGGGGCTCTCTTCTTTGATTCTTTAAAGAGCTATACGCAAGTATCCGAACTTCTTACCGAAAATCTAAACACTCCTAAAAGGGTGCAAATTGTCTTCTCTCCAACGGGAATGTTTGATTATTTTACTCATGCACAAAACCCAGAAAAAACACCTTATGATGTCGAAGATATCGAAAGCGGTGCAGGGTTTGACCTTGATCGGTTCTTAGTTGAACAACAATCTGAGCGCTTTATCAATGAAACCATTGACCTTATTAACGATTACAATTTCACCGAATTTCAAGACCTCGTGATCTATGCCAGATACAACAGCTCTCGCATGCTAACATTGATTATGACTAATACCTACTTTTTTACAAAATTTATAGAATCAAAACGCTATCGCGAGAGCAGACACATCAAAGATGTGACCATCATTGACCAAGAAATGGATACGGACTAACTGCCTATGAAACCAACCACCCTACAAATTGACTTAAAAAATATTACGA
>ERZ773006.992-NODE-992-length-10377-cov-48.4474_pt1 | contig 10377 bp, 10 predicted proteins | sample MGYA00580843_ERZ773006 | MGnify/ENA primary metagenome ERZ773006 (study PRJEB29015, sample SAMEA2738011) | human oral metagenome | biome: human oral; feature: human-associated habitat; material: dental | place: China | collected 2052 ... | reverse complement strand
GAATACCGTGATAAGAATTATCTGGAGTGGGCCCCTATTACTGAAGAAAAACCAGCAAAACCGATTGAAAAGCCCGTAGAGAAACCTAAGAAGGCTGGTTTAGGAGTAAAAAAAGAAGGAAAGAGCTATGCGGAGGTGGCGCGTGAAGAAGCGCGTGCGGATTTGAAAAAGAAACGCTCAGCAAGTTATCTGACTAAGGATATTACTCCTACAAGGCGCCCTTCTCAGCAACGTTTGGATAGACAGGGCAATCAACCTACTGCGCCTTTCCAAAAGGAAAATCCTGGTGAATTTGTCAAATATAGTCAAAAATTGACCCAGTCTCATTATATCTTGGCGGAAGAAGTGAGCAATATTTCGACTCAAGCTGAGCCAAAAGAAACTTCAGGCCCAAAGAAAAACAACTATGATTTTCTGAAGAAGAGCCAAATCTACAATAAAAAGAATCAACAAAAAGAACAAGAACGTCGGGTTGCCCAAGAGTTGAATCTGACCAGAATTACAGAATAGGGGAGGAAACATGTCAAAGACATATCATTTTATCGGAATTAAGGGATCAGGGATGAGTGCCTTGGCCTTGATGTTGCACCAAATGGGGCATAAGGTACAGGGATCAGATGTTGAAAAGTACTACTTTACTCAACGTGGTCTTGAGCAGGCAGGAATTACCATTCTTCCTTTTGATGAAAAGAATCTAGACGGTGATATGGAAATTATCGCTGGAAATGCCTTTCGTCCAGATAACAACGTCGAAATTGCCTATGCGGACCAAAATGGCATCAGCTACAAACGTTACCATGAGTTTCTAGGTAGCTTTATGCGCGACTTTGTCAGCATGGGAGTTGCTGGAGCGCATGGAAAAACTTCAACTACAGGGATGTTGTCTCATGTCTTGTCTCACATTACAGATACTAGCTTCTTGATTGGAGACGGGACAGGTCGTGGTTCAGCCAATGCCAAATATTTTGTCTTTGAATCTGACGAATATGAGCGTCACTTCATGCCTTACCACCCAGAATACTCTATTATCACCAACATTGACTTTGACCATCCAGACTATTTCACAAGTCTAGAGGATGTTTTCAATGCCTTTAACGACTATGCTAAACAAATTACCAAAGGTTTGTTTATCTACGGAGAAGATGCTGAATTGCGTAAGATTACGTCTGATGCACCAATTTATTATTATGGTTTTGAAGCAGAAGGTAATGACTTTGTCGCTAGTGATCTTCTTCGTTCAACAACTGGTTCAACCTTCACAGTTCATTTCCGTGGTCAAGAATTAGGGCAATTCCACATTCCAACCTTTGGTCGTCACAATATCATGAATGCGACAGCCGTTATTGGTCTTCTTTACACAGCAGGATTTGATTTGAACTTGGTGCGTGAACACTTGAAAACATTTGCCGGTGTTAAGCGTCGTTTCACTGAGAAAATTGTCAATGACACAGTTATTATCGATGACTTTGCCCACCATCCAACAGAAATCATTGCTACTTTGGATGCGGCTCGTCAAAAATATCCAAGTAAAGAAATTGTAGCAGTCTTCCAACCGCATACCTTTACAAGAACCATTGCCTTGTTGGACGAATTTGCCCATGCTTTGAACCAAGCGGATGCAGTTTACCTAGCGCAAATTTATGGATCTGCTCGTGAAGTAGACCATGGTGATGTTAAGGTAGAAGACCTAGCCAATAAAATCAATAAGAAACACCAAGTGATCACTGTTGAAAATGTTTCTCCACTCCTAGACCATGACAATGCTGTTTACGTCTTTATGGGAGCAGGAGATATCCAAACCTATGAATACTCATTTGAGCGACTCTTGTCTAACTTGACAAGCAATGTTCAATAGGATTTTCCCATGGAAATTCCAATTAAGATCATTCAGGCAAGTAAGTCTGATTTGGCTGAGATAGAGGAACTTAAGGCTTCATCTTTTCCAGCTGAAAAGCAGCAACCTTCCCATATTTTAGAAGAAAGTATCCGTAAGTGTGCGGATACCTTTCTTCTAGCTAGGGATGAAAATCAGCTTCTGGGCTATGTTCTAGGTGGTCCGCAGCCACATAATCCGCAATGTCTAGAAATGCATTCTTTAGTCATTGAGTCTGGCCATCAGAGACAGGGCTTGGGCACGCTTCTTCTTGCGGCTTTGAAAGAGGTAACAGTAGAGCTGGATTACAAAGCTATTCGTTTGAAGAGTCCTGATGAGTTGCTATCCTATTTTGAAATGAACGGTTTTATTGATGAAGAAACTTCGCTTTATGCAACTAGCCAGGGTTTTAGTATGATTTGGTTTAATCCCTTTTATCTGGAGGCACAATGAAAATCAGACAAGCAAGATTAGAAGATTTGGATCGTATCGTTGAGATTGAACTAGAAAATTTCTCGATTGAAGAAGCCATTCCTCGCTCTGTTTTTGAGGCGCATTTGCGAGAAATTCAGACCTCGTTTCTGGTTGCAGAAAAAGAAGGCAGAATCATGGGGTATATAGAAGGGCCAGTTGGACCATACCGCCATCTGCAAGATCAGTCTTTTACAGAAGAGATAGAAGATTATAGTCATGAGCCTGGTGGTTATATCTCTGTGACCTGTCTTTCTATTGCCGAGGAGGCACAGGGCCTTGGACTTGGTCAGAAATTACTAACAGCCTTGAAAAAACTGGCTCTTGAACATGAAAGAGAAGGTATTAACCTAACATGTCATGACTATCTCATCACCTACTACGAAAAACATGGATTTGTCAATGAAGGCCAGTCCCAGTCAACCTTTGCAGGAGAAACCTGGTATGATATGGTCTGGGAAGCTAAAAAATAAGCTAGAAAAGCATGCTAGGTTGCTTTTCTTTCGTTTTTAAGATATAATATTATGGATTGTCAACGAGGAGGATAAACTTTTGAGTGAAAAGCCAAGAGAAGACGAAAAATTAAGCTTTAAAGAGCAGATTTTGCGTGATTTAGAAAAAGTAAAACGTTATGAAGGGATTCGCCAAGAGGCCGCTGAGCTTGATGAAAAAAAATCAGCTTTGTCTGTCCCTGACACAAAAATCGCTGATGAAGAAGTGATGAATGCATCCCTATCAGCTGTTGAAAAAATTATGGAGAATGCACCACGTGTTCCACAGCATCCTAGTGAAGATGTGCCTGCATCACCGGTGGAGGAACTAAGAGAGGAAGCCCCAATCGTTCCTAGTCATCCTAGTCAAGATGTTCCAGCTTCACCAGCTGAAGCAAGTCCATCAAGACCGGTTCCAGGACCAGAAACTAGTCGTCCACAAAAGTTCGAAAGAGATGTGAACACAACTCCAACAAGAGTAGCTGTTTCTTATAAGACTGAAGAACCTAAAGAGACACAAGCAGAAGCGCCAAGACCTGAACCGGTCGTCGAAGCGGAAGCTGTTGACGTGATTTCTGAAACTCCACGTCGTAGTCGTCGTGAGACAGTTAAACCTGTTAAGAAGAAAAAATCACATTTGAAAGCTTTCTTCATTTCTCTATTGATTTTCCTTGCCTTGATTTCAGCAGGTGGTTACTTTGGTTACCAGTACGTTCAATCATCTTTATTACCAGTTGATGCAAATTCTAAGGAATATGTAACGGTTCAAATCCCAGAAGGATCCAATGTCCAAGAGATTGGATCAGCACTTGAACATTCTGGTGTGATTAAACACGGAGTGATTTTTGCTTTTTATGCTAAATATAAGAATTATTCAGATTTGAAGGCTGGATATTACAATTTGCAAAAGAGCATGAGTACAGAGGATATCATCAAAGAACTACAAAAAGGTGGTACTCCTGAACCTCAAGAACCTTCACTTGCAGATTTGACCATTCCAGAAGGATATACCATTGATCAAATAGCTCAAGCTGTAGGCCAATTGCAAGGTGAATTTAAAGAACCTTTGACAGCGGAAGCTTTCTTGGCTAAAGTTCAAGATGATAACTTTATCAGTCAAGAAGTTGCTAAATATCCAAACCTACTCGAAAGCTTGCCAACGAAAGAAAGTGGAGCTCGTTACCGTTTGGAAGGTTATCTTTTCCCAGCGACCTACTCTATCAAGGAAAGCACAACTATTGAAAGCTTGATTGATGAGATGCTGGCAGCTATGGATAAGACCTTGACTCCGCACTATAGTGCAATTAAGTCTAAGAACTTGACAGTTAATGAATTGCTAACAATTGCTTCACTTGTTGAAAAAGAAGGGGCTAAGACTGAAGACCGTAAGTTGATTGCGGGTGTTTTCTACAACCGTTTGAATCTTGGCATGCCACTTCAAAGCAATATTGCGATTTTATATGCTCAAGGAAAACTTGGCCAAAATATCAGCCTAGCAGATGATGCTGGAATTGATACATCGATTAATTCACCATACAATGTTTATACAAAACCTGGTTTGATGCCTGGTCCAGTAGATAGTCCAAGTCAGGACGCGATTGAAGCAAGTATCAACCAAACAAAGAGTGAGAACCTTTACTTTGTAGCCAATGTTACAGATGGTAAAGTCTATTACGCAGTGACACAGGAAGAACATGATCGTAATGTAGCTGAGCACGTCAATAGCAAGCTTACTCAAAATAGTAGTTCAAACTAAGACTACAAACATGAGAATCTCAGATAGAGATTCAATACTATCGAAAGAAAGTTGAGAAAAATGGCAGAAAAAACATATCCTATGACCCTTGAGGAAAAGGAAAAACTTGAAAAAGAATTAGAAGAATTGAAATTGGTCCGCCGTCCAGAAGTGGTAGAACGCATTAAGATTGCCCGTTCATACGGTGACCTTTCTGAAAACAGTGAATATGAAGCAGCTAAGGATGAACAAGCCTTTGTCGAAGGACAAATCTCTAGCTTGGAAACAAAAATCCGTTATGCTGAAATCGTCAATAGCGACTCAGTTGCCCAAGACGAAGTAGCGATTGGTAAAACAGTCACTATCCAAGAAATTGGTGAGGACGAAGAAGAAGTTTATATTATCGTAGGTTCAGCGGGTGCGGATGCCTTTGCAGGTAAGGTTTCAAATGAAAGCCCAATTGGACAAGCCTTGATTGGCAAGAAAACAGGTGATACAGCAACCATTGAAACACCTGTTGGTAGCTATGATGTAAAAATCTTGAAGGTTGAAAAAACAGCCTAAAAACAGAAAAAAGGAGTGGGGAGGCAGTGCGCTTCACTCACTCCTTTTTCCATTTTAAATTGAATTGGAGACGTTATGAGTTCAAAGAAGAAAAAAAATAAGATGGAGCGTGGTCTGACTAATCGTCATGTGCAGGTTATGGCCATCGCTGGAACAATCGGAACAGGACTCTTTTTGGGAGCAGGTCGCTCTATTAGCCTAACAGGTCCGTCCATTGTGCTGATTTATATGATTACTGGGGCTTTTATGTTCCTCATGATGCGTGCGGTTGGAGAAATGCTCTACCAAGACCCTGAGCAACATACCTTTATCAACTTTATCACGCGTCATTTGGGTAAGGGCTGGGGTTATTTCTCAGTTTGGTCCTACTGGCTATCCGTTGTCTTTATCGGTATGGCGGAAATTACAGCCATCTCTCACTACGTTCAGTTTTGGTTCCCTAGCTGGCCAAGTTGGATGATTGAGATTGGATTTTTGACCATTCTAGCCTTGGTCAATCTGATTGCGGTGAAGCTCTTTGGGGAAGTTGAGTTTTGGTTTGCGATGGTTAAGATTGTGGCTATTTTAGCTATGATCGCCACAGGAGTCTTTATGGTCTTGACAGGCTTTAAGACACCTCATGGAGTAGCAAGTTTGGCTAATATCACCGACAATTTCTCCCTCTTCCCTAATGGTGGAGTGAACTTTGTCATGGCCTTCCAGATGGTTTTCTTTGCCTACCTCATGATTGAGTTTATCGGGGTAACAACTTCAGAAACAAAAAATCCACGTCAGGTCTTGCCAAAAGCCGTTAAGGAAATTCCTTTGCGTATCGCCTTTTTCTACGGTGGTGCCCTCTTAGCCATCATGGCTATCATTCCGTGGCGTGAACTTGCATCGGCTGATTCTCCTTTTGTTACAGTATTTGAATTGGCAGGTATCAAGTGGGCAGCAGCCTTGATTAACTTCGTCGTTTTGACGTCAGCAGCATCTGCTCTTAACTCAACCCTTTATTCAACAGGACGTCATTTATACCAGATTGCCCATGATTCGCCAAATCCATTCCTAAAAGCGATCAAGGCAGATACCCTTTCTCGTCACAATGTGCCACAAAATGCTATTATTGCTTCAGCGATTTTGATTGCCCTAGCAGCCTTTATCAACGTCTTGCCAGGTGTTTCGGATGCCTTTGCCTTGATTACAGCATCATCATCAGGTGTTTATATTGCCATTTATATCTTGATTATGGTGGCTCACCTTAAATACCGCAAGTCACCAGACTTTATGGCGGATGGTTATCTCATGCCCCATTATCGTTTCCTAAATCCTTTAACCATGCTCTTCTTTGCCTTTGTCTTTGTAACCCTCTTTTTACAAGAGTCTACATTTGTCGGAGCAATCGGATCAGCTATCTGGATTATCGGTTTCGGGATTTATAGCCAGTGGAAATTTAGAAAATAGATTAATACTCAATGAAAATCAAAGAGCAAACTAGGAAGCTAGTCGCAGGCTGCTCAAAACACGGTTTTGAGGTTGTGGATAGAACTGACGAAGTCAGTAACATATATACGGCAAGGTGAAGCTGACGTGGTTTGAATTTGATTTTCGAAGAGTGTAAGGACTCATCAACTCAGGTTGGTGAGTTTTTGCTAGTTTGACAGTCTATTGAAATAAGACTATAATCAAGCTGTAACAGTATTTGAGGAGGTTTAGATGTACTTTAGATTGGAAAATAAGGAATCCCATAAATCACAAGAAATAGGGAATCTGATTCGTGCTTATAACCGTTCAAAAAGAGAAGAGGCTGAAAGTGAGCCACTTAATCTTTATGTCGAAGATGAAAAGGGCAATCTCCTGGCAGGTTTGATAGCAGAGACTTTTGGAAATTGGCTAGAAATCGAGTATTTATTTGTAAAAGAGGAACTGAGAGGGCAAGGAATCGGTTCAAAACTATTGCAGCAAGCAGAAACTGAAGCTAAGAATCGAAACTGTCGTTTTGCTTTTGTCAATACTTACCAGTTTCAAGCTCCAGATTTTTATAAAAGGCATGGCTACAAGGAAGTCTTTACCTTACAAGACTATCCCTACATTGGGCAAAGATATTATTACCAAAAGAATCTGTAAGGTGAATATGAAGTGATAAGCTCGTACATGAGTATGGAGGTGGACTGATGGATATGAGTAACTATCGATAAATACAAGTTAGGACCTAGAAATTGTGTCTTTCTAGACGATATTTAAGACAAACCAATCGCAGCTGAGACATTAGATGTGAAAGCTTACCATGCCGTTGATATTTTGAAAAAATTGAATAAGCAGAAAACTCTCTATCTTTTTGTGGTAGAGAATTTTTTTATTAACAAAATATTACAAAATGACAGATATATGTTGCATTAAGTTAGATATATGATATAATAATGTTAAAAAGAGGCGCAACTTTTTAAAACTATAAGGAGGATGCAGGTGGCTAAAAATTTAAAATTAAAATTAGCTCGGGTAGAGCTTGATTTAACTCAAGGTCAACTGGCAGAGGCTGTCGGGGTGACGCGCCAGACTATTGGTTTGATAGAAGCGGGGAAATACAATCCCAGTCTCTCGCTCTGCCAGTCCATTTGCAGATGTTTAGGGAAAACCCTAGACCAACTATTTTGGGAGGAAGAAGATGGTAAATAAATTCATTCATTATCAATTACTTGACGAAAGAGAAGAACAACTAATCAATAAAGCTGGGGCAGAGTCTTTTTCACTCTTTATTGGGCTGGTGCTTCTAAGCTATTTGGTGGCTGTATTAGCTCCCTCTCTTTTTAATCCGAATTTTCTAGTGTATACACTGATAGTAGGAATTTTCTTCTTTTTTAATCGTGCCCGTTATCTGGGAGTGACCTATTATAGTCGTTTTCATTTTACGATTTTGGGTTGTTTTTTTCTAACCTTGGCGATTACAGCTCTTTTGATGTTGCAGAATTATCAATTCAATATCGAAATTTATCAGCACAATCCTTTGAACGTTAAATACTTGTCTGCTTGGGTCATTACTTATCTGATTTATCTTCCTTGGGTTTTTATCGGTAATCTCGGCCTTAAAAGTTATGGAGAATGGGCTCAGAAAAAGTTTGAACAAGATATGGATGAACTGGAGAGTGGAGAATAGCTTGTTACTCTTTTCTCAATCCAGCCAAAATGTGTTATAATAGTACTAATTTATTGGAATACATGAAAGTTCTTGAAAATTTTTATGGGTTTCTAGTTAAGGAAGTAGGAAAAGTATGTATCCAGATGATAGTTTGACATTGCACACGGACTTGTACCAGATCAACATGATGCAGGTTTACTTTGACCAAGGAATTCACAATAAAAAGGCGGTCTTTGAGGTTTATTTCCGCCAACAGCCTTTTAAGAATGGCTATGCGGTTTTTGCTGGTTTGGAAAGAATTGTGAGCTATCTTGAAGACTTGCGTTTTTCAGATAGTGATATTGCCTATTTGGAGTCGCTTGGTTATCATGGGGCATTCTTGGACTACCTCCGCAATTTCAAGTTGGAGTTGACCGTTCGTTCTGCCCAAGAAGGGGACTTGGTCTTTGCAAATGAACCGATTGTACAGGTGGAAGGCCCTCTAGCCCAATGTCAGTTGGTTGAAACAGCTCTTTTGAACATCGTCAACTACCAGACCTTGGTGGCGACTAAGGCAGCTCGTATTCGCTCGGTTATTGAAGATGAACCCTTGATGGAGTTTGGGACACGTCGGGCTCAAGAAATGGATGCGGCTATCTGGGGAACACGCGCAGCGGTGATTGGTGGCGCCAATGGAACTAGCAACGTGCGTGCTGGTAAACTCTTTGACATTCCTGTCTTGGGGACCCATGCCCATGCCTTGGTACAGGTTTATGGCAATGATTATGAGGCTTTCAAGGCTTATGCTGCGACCCACAAAAATTGTGTCTTTCTTGTGGATACCTATGACACCCTTCGCATTGGGGTACCCGCTGCCATTCAGGTGGCGCGTGAGCTGGGTGACCAGATTAACTTTATGGGTGTGCGGATTGACTCTGGGGATATTGCCTACATTTCCAAGAAAGTCCGTCAGCAACTGGACGAGGCTGGATTTACAGAGGCTAAGATTTATGCTTCAAATGATCTAGATGAAAATACCATCCTTAACCTCAAGATGCAAAAGGCCAAGATTGATGTCTGGGGTGTGGGTACCAAGCTGATTACAGCCTATGACCAGCCAGCTCTTGGGGCAGTTTATAAGATTGTTGCCATCGAAGATGAAAATGGCCAGATGCGCAATACCATCAAGCTGTCCAATAATGCGGAAAAAGTGTCTACGCCAGGTAAGAAGCAGGTGTGGCGCATTACCAGTCGTGAAAAAGGCAAGTCAGAAGGTGATTACATCACTTATGATGGCGTAGATGTTGCCAGCATGACAGAAATCAAGATGTTCCATCCGACTTATACCTACATCAAGAAGACGGTACGTAATTTTGATGCTGTGCCTCTCTTGGTGGATATTTTTAAAGACGGAAAATTGATTTACAACCTGCCTAGCTTGACTGAGATTCAGGCTTATGCTCGTAAGGAATTTGACAAGCTTTGGGATGAGTACAAGCGTGTGCTCAATCCGCAACACTATCCAGTGGATTTGGCGCGTGATGTATGGCAAGACAAGATGGACTTGATTGACAAGATGCGCAAGGAAGCCCTTGGTGAAGGAGAAGAAGAATGAGTTTGCAAGAAACGATTATCCAAGAACTGGGCGTGAAACCAGTGATTGATGCCCAGGAAGAAATCCGTCGTTCCATTGATTTCTTAAAAAGATACCTGAAAAAACATCCCTTTCTTAAAACCTTTGTACTAGGGATTTCTGGGGGACAGGACTCAACCTTAGCAGGTCGATTGGCTCAATTAGCTATGGAAGAACTGCGAGCTGAAACGGGCGATGACAGCTACAAATTTATCGCTGTCCGTCTGCCTTATGGAGTGCAAGCTGATGAAGCAGATGCTCAAAAAGCCCTAGCCTTCATCCAGCCAGATGTCAGCTTGGTTGTGAATATCAAGGAATCAGCCGACGCCATGACGGCAGCAGTCGAAGCGACAGGTAGTCCTGTTTCAGACTTCAACAAGGGCAATATCAAGGCTCGTTGCCGTATGATTGCCCAATATGCCCTTGCTGGTTCCCATAGTGGAGCGGTCATTGGAACAGACCATGCTGCGGAAAATATCACAGGTTTCTTTACCAAGTTTGGTGACGGTGGTGCGGATA
>ERZ773006.986-NODE-986-length-10440-cov-7.90525_pt1 | contig 10440 bp, 7 predicted proteins | sample MGYA00580843_ERZ773006 | MGnify/ENA primary metagenome ERZ773006 (study PRJEB29015, sample SAMEA2738011) | human oral metagenome | biome: human oral; feature: human-associated habitat; material: dental | place: China | collected 2052 ... | reverse complement strand
CTTATCAATGACACCTTTTCTTTTTGCCTTGCAAAAACTTTCTTGGTTATCTTTTTGATAAATCCTTTTATATGGACAGCCTCCTTCGCATATAGGGAAACAGAAACAATCCTCACAATTAACGTCTGTCAGAGGATCGTTTTCCAATAGATATTTCAATAGCAGTTCATGAGACAACGATACTTCTTTAACTGTCCCTATTGTTTTTTCCTTGATACCAATATCATTCCAGCATTTATAAAGTTCTCCTTCTGGACCAATGACAAAACTTGTAATATGACGCGCACTACATTCTCCAAACAAAGGGCGAGGATATAATGAAATAGGAATATTATGAGTATCATATTGTTCTAACACAAACTTATTGACTTCGTCTGCTTCAAAACAACAGCTATTTGGTTCATCAGAAAAGTCATCTGTGACGTACCCTGGATGGATATTGATGCTGTATTTTCCGTATCTCTCCTTGAGATAACTGTATATACGAGGATATTCTGATTGATTAGACTTGTCAACATTAACTCTAAATCCTATAGAAACCTCAGGATATATAGAAAACAAATCGTCAAGATTATGTACAATTCTTTGGAAACTGTCATTGTTCTGTTTATGAGGTCTACGTTTATTATGAACTTCTTCTAAACCGTCAATTGTCACTTGAATAGTAGAAATTTTCAACTCCTTCAATTTCTGGGATTTTGCTTTATCTAATAGATACGCATTCGTTATCATATGGGCGTTATAGTTGTCAAACATTTCCAATAGTCTGTGTGACATTTTTTCAATATACTCAAATTGAAGTAAAGGTTCTCCACCATACCATGTAACGCGCAAATACTTTGTGTTCTTGAATAATTTAACAAATGATATCGTATCTTCAAGCAAATTGGTCTGAGCTTTTGCAGACAATGGGGTAATACCCGATTCATAGCAATACACGCATTTGAAATTACATGCTGTAGTCGGTGCTATGGTCAATGTTAGATAACTGGTATCCAAACGGGACATTGAGCGTTGTAATTTAATAGAACGATAAATATTAGTATCATCATCAACTAATATCATATTCTTCTTAAGCGTCAGTATTTCTTTCTCCGATAAATCAGAAAAATCACCACCCTTTACTTTGTCTATACAAGATATAAGTGATGTGTCCATTTTCATCAAATTATTCGTGTAGGTGTTGTAAATAAATCTTCCATAAGGAGATCCTAACACGATATTATATTTAGACCAATCCATAGAATAAATTTTAAAGAAGAGGGGACTTTAGAGAGAAAATCCCCTCTTCATTATTAGTTATGCTAGATTTTTACATGTGCAATCTGGTGCACAATTCCATGCATCACAACTCCACCATGGGTTGCAGTAATGCAATTTGTCTTCCAACTCGGTGCCAGCATTTGCATGATTGACACCTCCGAAGATTTGCGCCATTACAGCAGCATTCAAATGATTCTCAAACTGCTTGTTGGAATCATTACGTTCTACGAACGTGAAAAGATTTTTTTTCATTCTTTCCTTTTTTAAATGTTAATAATTATGTTGATTACCTGCCAATAATGATTTACCATTAGTTGGCTATTATTGATTAAGTGCCTAATTCAAGTTGATTCTTCACGAGATTATAGTATATACCACGCTTTATTGTGAGTGCTTCGTGGTTACCGATTTCCACTATCCTGCCTTTATCCAGCACCACTATCTGATCAGCATTCTTCACCGTGCTTAATCGATGTGCCACGATAATTACAGTTTTCCCTTTGTAGAACTCGTCCAGATGTTCCACAATCATGCGTTCATTGTTGGCATCAAGAGAGTTGGTGGCCTCGTCAAGGAAGATATAGTCGGGGCTCTTATACACGGCTCTCGCTATCAAGATACGTTGTTTCTGCCCTTGACTCAAACCTACCCCATCGCGCCCAATCTTTGTGTTGTACTTTAGCGGCAGTCCCATTACATAATCATGAATACAGGCTATTTCGGCAGCTTTCTGCAATCGTTCCTTGTCTATCTCCCCATCATCTACGGCTATATTGCGAGCTATCGACTCAGAGAATATTATACCGTCCTGCATCACCACGCCACATTGTCTGCGCCACCACTTTTTATTAAGCGTGTTTATATCTGTTCCACCAACGGTGATTTGTCCACCCTGCACAGGATAATAGCCCAGCATAAGTTTGATGAGCGTGGTTTTTCCGCTACCCGATGCTCCGACAATGGCTGTTACCTTGCCTTTTGGGATTGTGAGACTTACATTATCTATGATAGTTTTCTGTGCGTGTGGGTCGTATTTGAAGTTTATGGCTTCAAGTTCTATACCTTGATTTCTTTCTTTCACAGCCGTTTCCAATCCCTGCTTTCCGTTCTCATCATCCATACAATGGATTTCATTGATACGCTCCAGACTTATCTTTACGTCCTGCACCGAATAGAAGAACCCCATCAGCTGTTCTACAGGAGAGTTGAGTTGTCCAATGATGTATTGTACGGCAAGCATCATACCAAGTGTAAGCTGTCCATGAATGACGGCTGTTGCTGCTACCACCGTGATGACGATGTTTTTCAGTTCGTTGATAAAGATGCTGCCAGCTTCTTGTGTTTGCTGCAGCTTCAGCGACTTCATCTGTACCCCGAATAGGTCTGCTTGCACATCCTCCCATTCCCAGCGTCTGCGCTGCTCGCAGTCTTGTAGTTTTATCTCCTGCATGGAGGTGATAAACTCGTAAGTCTTGTTGTTGTTGATGGCTTGCTGCTCAAAGAGTTCATAGTCAAGTACCTTTCTGCGCCTAAGAAATAGTGCAAGCCAACCGCCATAGAGCAGACTGCCGAGCATAAAGATCGCAAAAACAAGCCAATTATAGAATAACAGCACAATGCTGAATACCACAAAGGTAAAGAGCGAGAACACAATGCTGAGCGTTTGTTGTGTTAAGAACATGTTTACGCGACTATGATCATTTATGCGTTGCATGAGGTCGCCCATTAACTTGGTATCGAAGAACGACATAGAGAGCTTTAAGAGCTTAATAAAGAAGTCGCTCACCAACGAGATGTTAATGCGCAGTGAGATGTGAAGCAAGAGCCAACGGCGAATAAAGTCAATAGCGGTGCGGCTCACCGTAAGAATCAGTTGCCCAAGAAGTATCAACCAAATAAAACCGATGTTTTGGTTTTTGATGCCCACATCCACTATGGCTTGGGTGAGGAAAGGCAGAATGAGTTGCAAAAGGCAGCCCACTAATAGCCCTAAGACAATCTGCCCGAAGTACCTGCGGTATTGTCTTATGTAGCCAAAGAGGAACTTAAACGAGCGTTCTTCTATTGGCTGCTCGTCTATCTGCCTTTCATAAAATGCAGGTGTGGGCTCTAAGAACATAGCTATTCCTTTCTCCTCACCGCTCGAATGTGTGCTAATCCAATGCTTCTTAAAGTCTTCGATATTGTATTTTACAAGTCCTTTTGCTGGGTCAGCTACATAGAATATTTTACCTTTTTTTACTTTATACAGCACCACAAAATGGTTCTGATTCCAGTGGAGGATGCAGGGGAGAGGTGAATCGCTTAATTTAGTAATTTTAATATTTCCCGCGATTGTTTTTATACCCAAATTTTCTGCAGCCTCTCCGATTCCTTTCAGGGAAACACCCTCTGTGGTCACAAAGCATATCTTGGATAAAAAAAACATAGGTATTGTTTTCCCATAATGCTTACTAATCATACACAAGCAAGCAATACCACATTGCATAGAATCTTTTTGATAGGAAAAAGGAAAAGCCATATTAGTTATAATCTATTTAAGAATTCCTTAGAAGCGATTTTCTTGCTGCTGTCGAGTTTCAACTTACCAAAATTGTAACTCAATTTCACTATCAGGCGTTGGGTATCACCGCTGGTATCCATCGTTGTACGTATATTATTGTATTTCATTGTCCAGTTGTTCGACCTGTCAGTATGGAATATGTCATTAGCAGCAACTGTCACGTTCAGCCTATCCTTCATCAGGCGAAGTATGTAGGCAAGATTCACAGTCCACGAACTCTTATGATCGAACAACGTGCTTGTACCTCCACTGTCGAAAGAAGCATTAAATACAATTAGCGAATGGTTATTCAATGCCCACTGCGCATTCGCATCAACATACCAGGATGCCTTGTTCCACGAATGTTCTTCCCCTAGATAGTTTGCCTTGACAAAAGGTTGGGTAAACGAACCTGTTACGTCACCTCGAACAGGACCGAGCGAATAGTAATAAATAACAGTAGCCACAATATTCTCTGCCTTATTGAAGTTCACAGGCATCCACTTAATATTCTTATTGTCAACTGATGTCTCCGTCCATAAAGGGAGTTCCACTATTTTATCATGATTCCTATTATAAGCTATCGAGGTGAACAAATCGCCATAGTTGTAGCTTAGTTTCACGTTAGTGGTAACATTTGGCTTCAACTGCGGATTGCCTACCTTATATGAGATGGCATCATAATAATAAAGCCCAGGATTCAAATTGGCAAACGACGGGCGCCCAATGGTCTGCCCCACAGATAGACCCACCGATGACTTAGCAGTCAGTCTCCTCGTAACTACCAAATTAGGGAACAGTCTCCATTCTGTAGAGTCTGCAAACGCTCCTGATACGTTGGTCTCCAGCTTTCGATGGTCGGCTTCCATTCTCAAGCCACCTTGCAGATAAAAGCTCTTAATTTGTCTCGACAGTGACAAGTATGCACCATATAGGCTCTCGTGAGCATCGTACGCCTCTGCATCTGTATTGTAGGCATAGTTACCCTTGTTGCTCATGGCCGAGAAGAAAAGTCCCATCGACACATCGGCCCACTTGCGGTGGCTATTGTATGATAGGCGTGCACCACCGATATGATATTTTCCTTCACTTTCTGTAGCAACAGCAGGAACAGTGGAAGCCAATCCTGTCTCATCGGAGCGGCGTAGCGCATAATCGGCAATGAATGATAGAGTACGTGTGGAGTCTATTTCGTTCCTGTAGTTCACGCTGGCACTGTGCAGAAAGTCGGTTCCTCGTTTCTTTTGACCGAAAGCCATGTCGTTTCCATCCATCGTCTGCCTAGTAGGTTCGTTGAGATGGGTGTTACCTACATTACCTGTATATTGGAAGCTGAACAACTGATGTCGGCTGATATCCCAGTTCATGGAATAGAACCAGTCGAACTTCCGGGCATTCCCATGCGTATGTCTTTCTTTTGCACTCTCTATAGTCTTTTGTGGCAGGAACACAGTCTCGGTAGTATTGTCTATCTGCGTTGTGTTCACATACGAGAACCCTGCCGTAAGAATATTGCTTACCTTCTTATATTTCTCGTTGATGGTCACATTCGCTATATTCATATAGTCTCTAGCAAATACAGACGTATTGCTTACTTCCGAAGAGAGTGTGTTCCCCAATGCCGACTTGGTGGTGATATACACAACTCCATTATTGCTGGCACTATATTCTACGGTTGGGTTGGAGTCTACCACTATCTTATTTATTTCCGATGCAGGAATAACTTTCAGCTCCGCCATGTCTACAGGTCTTCCGTTGAGTACGAACGTGGGCGTTCCACCCTCCAACAACTGCAAGTCGGAGGTCAAACCTGGAATCCTACCCAGCACGTCGATCACCTTGCCCATATATTGCAAATATGAATGTGCCACATCCACTGTTATCTTGTTCAATCCTACTTTTACTGTAGTTCTTTTCCCTTTCACTATAACACCGCTCAACTCCGTGGCATCCATCTTCATGCGTATGGTACCCATCTCTCGCTCGTTGCAATCTCTATAAACTGTCTGATAGCCAATGAACGAAAACTTCACGATACCTCCACTGCCAGAGGGCTCTATCGTGAAGGAGCCATCCTCACGTGTCATCGTTCCTTTCACCAGCGAGGAATCTTGCCTTGAAAGCAGCACCACATTTACAAATGCCAGTGGTCCACCCTTCTCGTCAACCACCCTTCCGTTTATCTCTTGTGCTGACAATCTTACAGATAATAACAACAACATAAAAATATTTAATAATTTTCCCATATTACACAATTTTATAAAAGTGAATGCTTCAAAAAAGACCTCATTCTATCTTCATATTGACAACATTGCTTTACTTTGTACATTAAAGTCTATTCAATAATCATGTCTATTCATTATCTTTTTGACGCTGCAAATATACATATTTATATTGTTTAAAACAATATAAACTGTTTTGTTTCTGCTATTTTTTTGCTATCCGGCAGAACTTGAATAGCAATATCTAAAATTATATTATTATTAATTCTATTTATAAATTTCATATACTATTTGTAATTACCTATATACTACTTATTGGAGAATATTGAGATGACTCCGGATGGAAAGTTATCGAGCGAGACTTTCCTCCAAAAGCTACATTAATCAGATGGATAGGTGCGGCTGTAAGAGTTATTGGAGCATAGCAAGGATGGAGGTTTTAGTCAAGATGCAAAAAGAAGATTAAGAAAATGAGACCTCTGCATATATTTCCAACGAGTATTAGGAATGAAGATTCTAAATAATATAAATCTCGCTAAAATATAGCGCGAGGATAAATGCAACTCAAGCTAACAGGATGATAATAGAAAAATGTATAAAATAGCACGAGAATTGCAGAAAAGATGTATCTTTGTAAGCGGTATCACATATCCTGCGGTAAGAACCAAGGAAGCACGGCTTAGAGTCAGTGTGTTGGCTTCCCATGAAACAGTACAACTGGAGCAATTGGTGACCGCTCTTGTGGAAATCAGAAAATCAATACTTTTTTAGATGACAGAAGAAGAAAACAAAACCAAAAGATACAGAAGGACAAACGTCGATATACAGGCAGACATTATCAAGGCAGCAGAAAGTCTGATTAAGAAAAAAGGCTTTGCATCAATGCTGGTGACAGAACTTATTAAGAAAGCCAGAATTGAACCGCTTGTCTTCTATAACAGATATGACAATCTTAGCGAGTTTTATGATGAATTCGTTAAGAGATATGACTATTGGTTTAAGGATGTCCTGACAGAAATTGAATTTCCGACAGATTCAGAATTGGGGTATATCAATATTCTCAAAAATCTACAGAAAGAACTTCAAGAAAAATCTGTGATGTTAGAACTATTACGTTGGGAAATTGCAGAGGGAAATGAGACCACGGTCCGCACAGCCATGCTCAGGGAAATGCACACGTTGCCTCTTGCCAATATCTATGAGGCGAAATTTAAGGATATAGACATCTCTGCCATATCTGCACTGATTATTGGGGGCATATATTATCTTAACCTGCATAGAGATCGCTCTAATTTCGCGGAGATAGATTTAAATACAGAGTTAGGTCAGAAACGTATAGAAAGAGCATTGAAAAATTTAGGGCATATGATATTCCACTATCAAGATTTGACTGATTACAAACATACTGTTGAAGAGAAAATGAAAGAAAACGGCATTAGTGATGAAATCATTAAAAAGTGCCTTAATTGAACGATACATAACAAGGATATTCCCCACTTATCTAGCGTGATAATTGGGGGATTTTTAAGTCGTCCAGTAAAACTTTTTTCTTCCAATCTGTGTAATAGAAATCGTCTTTGACACCACTTTTTTTGACTTTAAATCCAAAAAACAAGTCATTTTCTAATAAGAACAAGCATTTTTGTGATGCTTACTATTTGGAACTAAAATACAAGTTCCCATAGAGTAAAAATGCCTGTATCGCCTATAGATAAACGGTTTGCAGACTTTCCGTTTATTTTTTGCGGACAGCAATTGAATATTCTTATTATGGAAACGATATTCTAGCTAAGTGATTTTTGAGGTTATCCTGTAAACTAAGTACAACAGGTTATTTCACATAAATTCCTTTTATTTCCCACTTTTCCCGAAAACTTTTATATCTCTTCATATACCTATAATTTAGCTGCTTGATAACAGTATTCATCATTAAAATTATCAAGCAATGGAATCAAACAGCAATGACAATTACGTGCTGGTCCTGGAAGACCGCACGGAGGTGAAGAATGAACAGGAAGCGGGTAAATTATCCGTCGTATCCAGTGTTGACGAAAAGGGAAACCTTAAAACCACTGAGGCAATCGCTGCCAATCAAGCAGCATTCTTGAAGTTCAACAACAAGGATGGACTTCTCAAAAACTTCATGACTAACTTCCTCAAACAGTTCAACAACCCGACTCATTTCGGATTGTACAAGGTCGTGGCAGACAATGTGGAGCAGGGCGTGGACAACCTGCGTACTATGTTGCACAACCGCGAGAAGCTTGAAAGCAAACAGCAACTGGCAAAGATGGGCGTTCCCTTTGAGGACTATTTGCCCCAGCAGAAGAATGCTACTGCCATCGATGAGTCGAAGATTGATTGGAAGCAGCTCGATAATCTCGGACTTACCCGTGAGCGATTGGAACAAAGCGGAGAATTGGACAAAATGCTCAATTGGCAGAAGAGTAATCTCTTAACGATTGCCGTACCTATTGGAGACACTACTATCTATACCGAAGCCCGCCTTGCGTTCCGCACGGACGATAACGGCAATATCGGTTTGGCAATTCATCCTTTGAGAAAAGAACCACAGCTTGACTTTCCCTATATGGGCTACAAGTTCTCTCCCGAAGAAAAGGAGCAACTCCTCACTACGGGTAATCTCGGCAAGACCATTGAGGTAACACCCAAGAATGGCGAGCCTTTCTCTGCCTACGTCTCCATCGACCCGCAGACCAACGAAATTATAACCCTGCGTGCCGACCGTGTGAACATTCCCAAGGAAATCAAGGGCGTTACGCTCTCTGATGTACAATACAAAGACCTCGTGGAAGGCAAAGCCGTGAAGGTGGAAGGCATGACTGCCAAGAGTGGTAAGACATTCAATGCAACCCTGCAGGTCAATGCCGAGCGAAAGGGCATTGAGTTTATCTTTGGAGACAACAAGAGTTTAAGAGAACGACAGGAACACAAACAGGCTCAGCAGCAAGGCGTCCCACATAAGCTTTGCGGCTTAGAGTTATCAGAAAAACAGCGTGAAGCCTTGGATAGTGGTCGCACGCTCTATCTGAAGAATATGGTCGATAAGGAGGGGCAGTCCTTCAATGCCTACGTCCGCATGGACAAGGAACAGAACCGCCCACGCTTCTATAAATGGAATCCGGACAAGAGCCAGAAAAGCGGCAAGGTGGAAGCCGTGGCGGAAGAACACAAAACACAGGTAGCGGTGAACAATCACGGCAAGACGAATGAAGCCACGAAGAATGTGAAAGAGCCTCTGAAGACTGGACAGACACAGCCTACTGCCGCCCAAAAGCAGCAGCAGGACGAGAAGAAACAAAAGAAGTCCCGTGGACGTAAGATGTAACCTTAAACTATTCAGCACTATGATAACTTGTATAATTGCCGAGAAGCCCTCGGTAGCCAGAGATATTGCACGCATTATCGGGGCAAACAGCAAGCAGGACGGATATTTAGAAGGAGGTGGGTATCTCGTCACTTGGGCAATGGGACACCTCATCGCCCTTGCCATGCCCGAAGCCTACGGTTTTTCCGCTTATAAGCGTGAGGACTTGCCCATCCGTCCCAATCCCTTTCAGTTAGTGGCACGACAAGTACGTAAGGACAAGGAGTATATATCCGATCCAGCAGCATTGAAGCAACTCAAAGTGATACGTTCCTGCTTTGACAAGGCTGACCGCATCATTGTCGCCACCGATGCAGGACGTGAAGGTGAGCTCATCTTCAGATACATCTATTCCTATCTCAATTGCCATAAGCCTTTCGAAAGACTTTGGATAAGTTCACTCACCGATAAGGCTATCCGTGAGGGGCTTTCTAATCTCAAACCGGGAAGCCATTACGACAACCTCTATCATTCTGCCAAGGCAAGAAGCGAAGCTGACTGGCTCGTGGGTATCAATGCAAGTCGTGCGCTGTCCATTGCCCGCAAAGGCGGCTATTCTTTGGGACGGGTACAGACCCCAACACTTGTTATGGTCTGCCGTCGGTACATAGAGAACCATGATTTTTCTTCCGTGCCTTATTGGAAATTATCTGTTTTTACAGAAAAAGAGGGCGTGTCGCTGAAAGCCATTGGCATTACCGACTATGAGAATGAAGCATCGGCACAGACTGCTCTCGCTACACTTCGTAGTCAGAGCCAGCTTATGGTAGAATCGGTCACAAGAAAGGTGGGCAGTACACCGCCACCACTCTTGTACGACCTCACTGCCTTGCAGAAGGAAGCCAACAGACGCCACGGCTTTTCTGCAGACAAAACCCTCTCGATTGCCCAAAGCCTCTATGAGAAGAAAATCACGACCTATCCCCGCACTGGCAGCCGATACATCAGCGAGGATGTCTTCGAGGAAGTCCCCGCCCTGCTGCGCAAGATAGGCAAGACACTTTCAAATCCACTTAACCGCCATT
>ERZ773006.982-NODE-982-length-10466-cov-3.50158_pt1 | contig 10466 bp, 8 predicted proteins | sample MGYA00580843_ERZ773006 | MGnify/ENA primary metagenome ERZ773006 (study PRJEB29015, sample SAMEA2738011) | human oral metagenome | biome: human oral; feature: human-associated habitat; material: dental | place: China | collected 2052 ... | reverse complement strand
GTCGGATGTAGTCGCGCCGTGCGGCCCGCCCCGCCTGTCAGCGCAGCTCGACGGTCCGGACCGGATCGTCTGAAAACGCGACGCGCGCGAGCTTTCGGAACGTGCGAGGGGGCATTCCGACGCGTTTCGAGAACAGCGCCGAGAAGCTCGTCGCACGCGCGAAGCCGCACATGCGCGCGATCTGGCCGATGCTCAGCTCGCTCGAGGCGAGCAGCTGCTTCGCCTGTTCGACGCGCTCGATCGCGATGAACTCGGTGGTGGTGGTTCCGGTCGTCTGCCGGAAGAGCCGTTTGAACTTGGTTGCGCCCATCTGCGCCCTATCGGCGAGCTCCTCGAGGCGAAGCGGGGCATCGATGTTGGCTCGGATATGATCGGCCACGAGCACGATCGCCTGACGGTCCCCGTCGTCGACCGCCTCGGAAAAACGCTCCTCCATGATCAGCAAACGCCCCATCACCTCGTTCGCGATGCCCGCGAAAAGCAGCTCGGCCGCCCTGCCATGCGCCTCGGTGCTGCCGATCGTTTCGAGCAGATGCGGGATCTGCGGATCCCACATGCTCCTTCCGCGCATCGCGCCAAGGCATGCGGCAAGGCGGGACAGCGACCCGGAGCACCCGCTGCCGAACGCTTTCTCGAAATACCCGTCATAGTACTCGATCTCGGTATAGGCGACGTGCGTGCCTGCCGGCATGAAGACGCGTCCGGTGCGAGGCTTGGTTTCCAGAAACGTCATGATCTGAGCGGGCGGGAGAATTCCCGCCGTTTCATGGCGGATCGCGAAGTAGTTGGTGAAATCGAATGCGAACGGAACCCGCTTGAGCAGCCTGAAGTCGCAGCTTGCCACGACAAGGTCCCGATCGAGCGACCACGCGTGGTACCAGCCCTCTGAAACTTCGCCGTCGCCTATGAAGAACACGCCGCAGTCTCGCGGATTCTCGCACGAGGGGGCAAGCCCGACGTTCGCCAGAGGGGCGGTGAAGAGCGACTCGGCCCAGGAACCGCCTGGGGCATCGGAGTCGGATATTCGCGATCGGACGCGATTCATACGCGTCGAGCCCTTTCCCTTCGATCCTCGTTCCCCATAGTTAGAAGTAGCTAACATCTATATGATACACCGGATCGGATACGTGGGATGCGAAGGAACAGCACGTGGCTTTGACCGACGACAACGGACTATGCGGACGTCTCGACGCGCGCATCAAGCTTGCGGTGCTCCTTGCGCTCATCGTTACCGGAGCGCTCGTCAAAGATTTCGCGTGGGGCAGCGCGATCTTTGCCTTCACATGCATGCTGACCTTCGCGATCGGACGGAGAAGGATGGCGCTGTCGTTCGCGGCAAGCTATGCGCTCATCATGCTCGTCTTCTGGGCCACCTTGTTCTTGCCGCGGAGCATGTCGGGGGCCATCGGCTCGGCCGTCCTGCTGGCGCGCACGTGCATGCCGGTATTCCTGTTCGCCGCAGCGTTCGTGTCGTCGACCAAGATCGGAGACCTCACGGCGGCGCTGTATAGCCTGCGCCTGCCGCGCGCTTTGGTGGTGCCGCTCGCGGTGTGCGTCCGTTTCTTTCCGACGCTCGGCCAGGAGGCCGGCGCCGTGCTCACCTCGATGCATCTGCGCGGGCTGGGCCTTTCGCCGCGCAACGTCGTCGCGCACCCGGTTCTCACGTTCGAATCGCTGTTGGTGCCTCTCATGCTGCGCTGCGCGAAGATAGCCGACGAGCTCGCGGCGTCGGCGGTGGCGCGCGGCATCGACCGGCCGGGCCTCCGCACGTCGTACAGCCCTATCCGCATCACGGCGGCCGACGTCGCCGTGATGGCGAGCACTATCGCCTGGTGCGCCGGCGTCATCGTCGCCAAGACGTATTTCGAAGGCGGCCTGGTCGTATGAGCGCGCCGGTCATCGAGTTCGAGGACGCATCGTTCACATATGCAGGCGCCGACGAGGCCTCGGTGCAGAAAGTCTCGCTTACCGTCGAGGCAGGAGAATGCGTGGTCCTGTGCGGGCGCTCGGGCTGCGGCAAAACCACCCTGACCCGCCTTGCCAACGGGCTGGCCGGCGGCTTTTGGGAAGGAAGGCGCGCAGGCGCGGTGCGCGTCGAAGGACGAAACGTCGACGAGCTCGAAGAATGGCGGCTCGCCGAGCATATAGGCAGCGTGTTTCAGAACCCCCGCACGCAGTTCTTCAACCTCGACACGACAGGCGAGATCGCGTTCGCCCTCGAGAACCTGGGCGTCCCGCGCGACGAGATGCATGCGCGCGTGGCACGCGTGGCAGACGAGCTGAGCGCGACCGACCTGCTCGATCGCTCGATCTTCAAGCTCTCGGGCGGCCAGATGCAGTCGATCGCCTTCGCAAGCGTTTCGGTCTGCGAGCCAAGGGCCTACGTGCTTGACGAGCCATCGAGCAACCTGGATCCCGTCGGCATGGAGCGGCTCGCTGCACTCATCGCCAAGGCGAAGGCCGCGGGTTCCGCAGTGCTTGTCGCCGAGCATCGCCTGGCCTACCTCTCAGATGCCGCCGACAGGTACGTCCTCATCGAAGAGGGTCAGGTCGCGCATGCATGGACCTCGAGCGAGTTCAAAGCGCTCTCTGTCCCGGAACGCACCCGTATGGGCCTGCGCTCGCCGGCACCGCCGCGCACAGCCGATCTCGTCGCACGGCTTCGCATCGGTGCGACGTCGGCGTTTCCGGCGCTTGAGGCGCGCGGCATCGTCGCGGAGTACGACCGCGACGACGAGGTGCTGCGCAACGTGACCGCGGGCTTCGAGGCCGGGCACGTCACAGGCGTCGTAGCGCCGAACGGGACGGGCAAGTCAACGCTGTTCAAATGCCTGGCCGGCGTGCACCCCGAGGTGCTGGGGCACGTGCGCATCGACGGGGCTGTCACGGTTCCCAAGAAGCGCGCGGACGATGTCTTCCTAGTGATGCAGGATCCCGACTATCAGCTGTTCAGGCCGACGGTTCGCGACGAGCTCATGACGCTTCCCCGCGTCGAGGGCGGCATCGACCCTGCACGCGCCGACGCGATGCTCGAGCGATTCGGGCTGGCTTCGGTTGCGGATCGCCATCCCGCCTCGCTTTCGGGCGGTCAGAAGCAGCGCGTCGCATGCGCCTTGGCTGCGCTCTCGGGCGCCCGTGCGCTGCTGTTCGACGAGCCCACAAGCGGCCTTGACCTGGACAACATGCGCCGGCTTGCGCGAACCATGCGCGAGTTGGCGGACGAAGGCCGAGCGGTCGTGGTGGCAACTCACGATCCCGAACTGCTCTCAGAGGCATGCGATCAAATTATCACGCTTGGATGACCTGCGCAGACGCGCTTCGTCAAGAGAAACCTGAACCTACAAGCAGAAAGGACATCGCACATGGAAGCAAACGTTGAAGAGAGGAAGCTCACCTCGAGGGATCTTATCGCGCTCGGCGCCTTCTCGCTGCTCTTCATGATCGTAAGCATGCTCGTCGTCGGCATCACCTCGATAAGCGTCTTCGCCTACTGCGGCTGCTGCGCCATCGCGGCCATCCCCGCGGGCATCATCTGGATCTACATGCACGTGCGCATCCCGCGTGCGGGCACGTCGCTCGTCATGGCCGCCGTCTTCGCCATCGTCGTGTTCGCCGTCGGCAGCGGCTGGCCGGTCGCCCTGGGCCTCCTGATCGGCGGCGGCGTCTCCGAATTGGTGCGTGGGGCGGTCGGCCGCAGGCGCTTTTCGGGGATCGCCGTCGGCTACGCGCTGTTCGAGACCTGCTGGGCCGCCGGCATCTTCGTCCCCATGTTCGCGGATCAGGACTACTATCGCGCACTCATGGGATCGAACAACATCGATCCATCCTACATGGAATCGATGCTCTCGCTCGTGACGCCCCAGACGTTCGCCGCCATCGCCGCCGTCACCATCGTCGGGGCGCTCATCGGCGCCTTCCTGGGGCGCGCGGTCTTCAAGAAGCACTTCGAGCGCGCCGGCATCGCATAAGGAGCAGGAAGGGAGTGGGCCGCATGAAAGAGCAGGATGCCATGCAGGTCGAACCTGCGGCCGAGGTCGCAGGCAAGATCTCGGCCGGATCCGCGGACAGCAAGAGCAGACAGCCCAAGCAGCCCGGAGTGTTCGCGCGCTGCATGGCATTCGCCGGACCGCGCAAGCCCCTCATCGTGCTGTCGATGCTGTTGGCCGCGCTGTCCTCGGCGGCGTCGTTCGTACCCTACATCGCCATCTATGCGACGATATCGGCGATCGTGTCCGTCTATCCGGATCTGTCTGCGCTCGACGCGCGCCAGCTCTCGGGCTACGGCATGCTGGCGCTGGCGGGAGTCGTCGCCGATGTGGGGTGCTACCTGTGCGCGCTGCTGTGCTCGCATGCGGCTGCGTTCGACACGCAGTACCGCATCAAGATCGGCATCGTCGACCATCTGGGCAAGGTGCCGCTGGGGCATGTCGCCCGGCTGGGAACGGGACGCATCTCCAAGATCATGGACGAGGCGGTCGACGGCATAGAGCAGTTCATCGGGCACTCGATCCCCGATTTGGCCGCCACTGCCGTCGCGCCCGTCGTACTCATCGTTCTGCTCTTCGTGTTCGACTGGCGCTTCGGCGTGGCGACCATCGTCGCGGTCGCCGTTGCCTGCATCGTGCAGTTCTCGTGCTACGCCGACAAGCGCCTCATGAGCCAGATGGGGCGCTACCAGCAGGTCAAGGAGGAAATGGGCAACGCCGCCGTCGAATACGTGCGCGGCATGCGCGTCGTCAAGGCGTTCGGGCAGACCGCACGCTCGTTCAGGAAGCTCGCCGAAGCCGTCAAGGACTACACGGGACTGGCGCTGGACGTCACGTTCTTCTTCCAGAACTCCATGCCGGGCTTCACCGCGCTGCTCAACAGCGCCTACCTGTTCGTCCTGCCGGTAGGCATCCTGCTCGCCCCCGGCGCGGACGACTGGCCGGCCTTCGTCCTCTCGCTCGTCTTCTACCTGCTGTTCGTGCATTCGATCTCGAGCGTGTTCCAGAAGATCCTCTATGTGAGCGAGGACTCCATGATCGCCGGCGCGAGCATCGGCCGCATCGATTCGGTGCTGAAGCTCGACGGGCTTTCCTCCGCCGGCGAAGCGCAGACCCCGCGCGATGCATCGGTGGAGTTCGAGAACGTGAGCTTCGCGTACGAGGAAGGCGGCCCGCAAGCGCTCGAGAACGTGAGCTTCACCGTGCCCGCCGGAAGCGTGTGCGCGGTCGTCGGGCCGTCTGGCTCGGGCAAATCGACGCTCGCGAACCTCCTCGCGCGTTTCTGGGACGTCGATCGCGGCTGTATCCGCACAGGCGGTGCCGACGTGCGCTCGATGGGATCCGACGAGCTCATGGAACAGCTGAGCCTGGTGTTCCAGGACTTCCACCTGTTTCGCGAAAGCATCGCGGACAACATACGCCGCGGCCGCGACGGCGCCACGGATGCAGATGTGATCGCGGCGGCGAAGGCGGCCCAGGCGCACGACTTCATCGAGCGGCTGCCCTCCGGATACGACACCGTCGTGGGCGCCGCGGGCATCCATCTGTCCGGCGGCGAGGGCCAGCGCATCGCCCTGGCACGGGCGATCCTCTCGGATGCCCCTGTCGTGGTGCTCGACGAGGCCACCGCGTTCGCCGACCCCGAGAACGAGCGGCTCATCCAGAAGGCGTTCGAGGGGCTCATGGACGGCAAGACGGTGCTGATGATCGCGCACCGGCTGTCGACGGTGGTCGGTGCCGACAAGATCGTCGTCATGGACGACGGCAAGGTGGCGGAAGAGGGCACGCACGCCGAGCTGCTCGCTTCGGGCGGCACCTACGCACGGATGTGGGAACGCTACGAGCAGTCGCTCGCTTGGGGCATCAGCTCCGACGGCGGCGCGCGAATCGCTGCGGCGCCGCCTACTGCAGCCCTTCCGCCCGAAGCGACGGCGCCTGCGGGATCCGCTGTCGCGGCAACCGCATCCGTGGCCGCCGCAAGCGCCGATGGAAACGAGGATGCCCCGGGCAAGAAGCAGCCGTGGCTCAAGCGGCTTCTGAGCCTTTCGGACGAGGGATACAGGAGCCTGGCGCGCTCGTCGGTCGCCTGCACCCTCACCGACCTGTCGCTCACGATCCCGTTCATGTGCACGGTCGCCGCGTTTTCCATCCTCGTCGGAACGCTCGCGGGCGAGCCGTTCGAGGCCGGGAGGCTGTGGGCGGTGTTCGCCTGCGGCATCGCGGGCCTCGTCGTCACCTTCATCGCCGCGAAGAACGACTACAGGAAGACGTACGTCGCCGCCTACACCGAATCGGAATCGATGCGCCTGTCCCTTGCCGAGCATCTGCGCCGACTGCCCATGAGCTTCTTCAACCGGCGTGGGACCGCCGACGTCGCCGATCGCATCATGAGCGATGTGACCGCGCAGGAAACGATGCTTTCGAGCACGGTGCCGCAGCTCGTGGCCGGGTGCGTCTCTACGGTCGCGATCTGCGTGCTGCTCGCGTTCTTCAACTGGATGCTTGCGTTCTGCGTGCTCGTGACACTGCCGATCGCCGCGCTGATCGTCCTTGCCAGCCATCGGCGCGAGAAGCGCCTGTTCGAGCGCCAGCAGGATGCGCGCATCGAATCGCTCGCCTGCATCCAGGATTATCGCGAGGGTCTCAAAGACATCCGCGCCTGCCATATGGTCGGCGAGAAATCGCACGAGATGAACGAGGCGCTCCTGTCGCTCAAGCGCATGACCATGAAGGTCGAGCTGGCGGTCGACCTATCGGTATCGCTCGCCAACGCGATCCTGCGCTCGGGCGTGGGCATCACGGTGTTCGTCGGCACCGCCCTGCTTGCGGGCGGCAGCGTCGACTTCATGACGCTGCTCATGTTCCTCCTCATCGCCTCGCGCGTGTACGGGCCGATCCTCATGCTGGTCTCCAAGCTGCCCAGCGTGCTGAGCCTTTCGACCAAGACCGCGCGCCTCAGGGCCATCATGGACGAGCCCGAGGCATGCGGCGACGCGGAAGTCCTGGTGGACAGCCATCAGATCGCCTTCGAGGACGTGCGCTTCGCCTACGAGGAAAAGGAGGTGCTGCACGGCGTGAGCTTCGTCGCGCGCGAGGGGCAGGTGACGGCGCTGGTTGGGCCGTCCGGCTCGGGCAAGTCGACCTGCGCCCAGCTCGCGGCCCGATTCTGGATACCCGGCGGGGGACGTGTGACCTGCGGCGGACGCGACATAGCGGGTTTTTACGAGGAATCGTGGCTGTCGCATGTCTCGATGGTGTTCCAGGATGTGCTGCTCTTCGACGACACGGTGGCGGGCAACATCCGCATCGGGCGCGAGGACGCGACCGATGACGAGGTGCGCGCCGCGGCGGAGACGGCATGCTGCACCGAGTTCATCGACAGGCTTCCCGACGGCTTCGACACCATGCTGGGCGAAAACGGGGCAGCGCTTTCGGGCGGCGAGCGCCAGCGCCTCTCGATTGCCCGCGCCCTGCTCAAGGACGCGCCGGTGATCCTGCTCGACGAGGCTACGGCCTCGCTCGACCCTGAGAGCGAGACGTTGGTCCAGCAGGCCGTGGGGCGCCTGTGCGCCGGCAAGACGGTCATCGTGATCGCCCACCGCATGCGCACGGTGGCAGGGGCCGACCATATCGTGGTGATCGACGACGGCTGCGTTGTCGAGGAAGGGAGCCATGGGCTTTTGCTCGAACGGCAGGGCCTCTATGCCCGGCTGTGGGAGCTGCAGCACGAGAGCGCCGGCTGGAACGTCGAGAGGCGCTAACGCGGTTCGCAACGGCGTACGGTGCCCGCCCTCACCAGCCGCAGCGTGTTGGAGGTGTGCCCGGTGGGCGGTATGGTCCTCGGCGAGTCCGAGGTCTTGGGCTCCTTCACGCAGGGGCCTCCGCCGCCGTCTCCAAGGGCGTGGGCCACGGTCATGCCGCCGTCTGAGAGGACGTTTAGGGAATGGGTGGCATACCAGTTCCCCAAGATGCCGATCGCCGAACCGACCCCAGAGACCACGCCAAACGAGATCATGATGGGCGGCTCCACTGTCTCGCTCGGTCTCTCGAGCGAGACACACCGCTTCCCTCAGCGTTGGCGTACTGCGGCGATGCGTCGTGCGTTCTGCTTCGATCGTCCGACGTTCGTCTCGTAGTTTTGCTGGAAGACCCAGCAGTAGAGGCAGTCAAGGATAAAGTGCACCGCGTTGAACGACGCGAAGCCCTCGATCTTGGTCGAGAACGAGCTGTCCTCGCCGACGTGAGTGAGGATGATGTCATCGGCCATGCGTGCGACCGTGCTCTGCGGATGTGCGGTGATGGCGAGCGTGCGCCTCCCCAGACTCCGGAGAATCTGGACGCACTCGACAATGGTGGGCGTCTCACCCGAGTGTGAGATGAGCAGGTCAAACGAGTCCTTTCCACCAAGGAAGGCGTAGCTTGGAAGCAGGGACGAGTTCTCCTCGATGTTGGTCTGCTTGCCCAGCCTGACCATCTTCTGCTTGAAGTCGAGGGCTGCGGTGGCAGAGACCCCGACAGCGTAGATGTTGACGCTATCCGCTGACGCCATGCGTTCCACGATGCCTTCGAGCCTGCGGTAGTCGAAGCTCTGGAGGGCGTTGTTCATGGCGCTCGCCGCCAAGTTGGCCATGCTGAAGGCAACCTCCCGAAGCGGGTCCGTGGCCGAGAAGGGCAGGTTTGCGTCGACGCTCTTGCGCCGGGAGGCCTCCTCGAGCTCTGCCGCAAAGACGATGCGGAAGTCACGGTAGCCTGACAGGCCCAGCTTGCGGCAGAGGCGGGTTATGGTCGCGGGGGAGGAGTAGGTCCTTCTGGCGAGCTCCGAGATCCCCAGGTTCCTGATATCGTGGGCATTCACGAGGAGGTAATCCGCGATCTTGGCCTCGGAGGCGGTGAGGCTGCCCTTCATTTTGAGCGCGTCCATGATCATCGTATGTCTCATTTCTGACGTGTGACGCGGATCCCGCATGGGACAGGTGCCGCTAGCCGAAGTCCCTTATGCCACCAGATTTCAGCAGTATGGCCGTCGAGGCGAAGGACGCAACGAGTGATATGGCGATGCCCAGACAGTACATGGGGAAGTTCTTCGCGCCGAGCCATGCACCAAACGAGAGGATGCCAGAGAACGCGAAGTTGGTGGCTGCGACCTGCCCGAGGCCGAGCACGAGCCCGCCGCAGGCCCCCGAGACGACCATCGTGGCGATGAGCCTCTTGTCGCGCAGGATGACGCCATAGAGGCCGGGCTCGGTGATGCCGCAGAGGGCGTTGGTGAAGGCGGCGGAGCCAGCGGCGGTCTTGTCCTGTGGGTCCTTTGCGAAGAGCATGACGGCGAGACAGATGCCCAGGGCGGCGTAGTTGCCCATGCCGCCTGCGGCGAGTCCGTACTCGAAGCCCTGGCTGGCAAGGACGGCGAGCATGATGGGGGTGACCGCCCAGTGCAGGCCGAGCAGGATGATGATGCTGAAGAGAGCGCCCAGCACGACGTCCATGACGATCAGGTTGTTTGCGAGGACGGTATAGAGGGCGCTGATGCCGTTTGCGGCAAGGCCTCCCAGGGGGCCAAAGACCATGATGGTCAGCGGTACGAAGACGAAGAGGCACAGAGCGGGTACGATGACGAATTGGACGGAGCTGGGAGCGACCCGCTTGAGCCAGCGCTTGAAGAGGCTCATGCAGAAGACGGCGAGGAGGATGGGGATAAAGGAGCCGCCGAAGTTGAACGCGGTGAAGTTGATTCCCAGCAGGTTGACGCTTGCGCCCGTGACTAGCAAGTCAGAGACGTCTGGGTACATGATGGCAGCCCCGAGGGTCGCGGCGACGTAGGGGTTGCACTTGAAGTGCTTGCCGGCGGTGAAGGCAAGCAGGATCGGGAAGAAGTAGATCAGGGCGTAGAAGATCGCGTAGAACGTCATATAGGTCAGGCTGTCGGGGGCGACGACGCCCATGTTGGCGAGCAGGCCGATGATACCGGAGGCAATGCCGCCCGTTGCGAGCACGGGGATGTAGGGTGCGTAGACGTCGGACATCATACGGGTGAAGCGGTCGAAGAGACCGATCCTTGCGGCGCTAGGGTCGTCTATGGCCTCGGACTCCCTGATGCCACGCTCCTTGAGCTCGGGAAGCTCGACGAGCTGCCTGAACACGTCGTCCACCCGGTTGCCAACGAGCACCTGGAAGGTGCCGGCGGCCGACTGGGTGCCGATGACGCCCCGCAGCGCCTGGAGGGCGCCCCTGTCGGCCTTGGTCTCGTCCCTGAGGGTGAACCTCAGCCTGGTCGCGCAGTGGATGACGTTGACGACATTGTCGGCACCGCCGACTCCCTCGATGATCGCGCGGTTGAGCTCCGTGTAGTCCTCCATGACTCTCCTTCCCTGCCTTCCTCTAGATGTTCAGTGCGAAGGTGTGTCCCTCGAAGTTTGCGTTCATGATGCTCGAGGGCCTCACGCAATCTCCGATGGTCGCTGTGTCGGGGACGATGCCGTG
>ERZ773006.981-NODE-981-length-10473-cov-7.06546_pt1 | contig 10473 bp, 14 predicted proteins | sample MGYA00580843_ERZ773006 | MGnify/ENA primary metagenome ERZ773006 (study PRJEB29015, sample SAMEA2738011) | human oral metagenome | biome: human oral; feature: human-associated habitat; material: dental | place: China | collected 2052 ... | reverse complement strand
AGATTACTAATCGCTGATTTTTGAAGATATGGAAAGGAAAGTTTACAGAGTACGAACCCAATACGTTTTTGAAGATGTGTTAGAGGTAGCAGCCACAAACCGAGAGGAAGCCGAGCGCAAAATCTTTGAAGATTGTGGTATGGTGATGGGCAGAGGGGTACACAGCACCCTGCCCGATGAACAAATCAGCTGGGCATTTGTGACCCACCCAAAGAGCGGATAATTGAAACTACTGAAAAGCCCTAACACAGTGAGCCACGCAACCTCAAAAATTGCGTGGCTTCTTTTCTTTTTCTTTGAACGAGCAGGCGACCAAAGAAAAGAAGCAAAAGAAAGTCGCAGGAAATTTAATCTAAAGATGAGACAAATGCTTTTATGTTCTCGATGACCTTTTCGTATTCGGAAGCTTTTATTATATGTATGGACACCCCTATTAGTTGTGCTACTTCCCGTGCATACTTGGTTTCCTCTGAGTCAAAATTCTCTAAAATTTCTATACTATATTCACGATTATCCCTTTCCTGCAATCTTTTTTGGATTACATCAATATCTTCTGTAAGTAAAATTATCATTTCTGGATTTATATCACGAAATGTATCTATGCCAATTCTTTCAACATTATTATTCCTATCCAAGAGACAAAAATGCCCATCAAGCAGGTATGGTTTATCAATATCTATTATTTCTACCAAATTAGCAATTAATCGATTTTGATTACTCTCAATGTCTTCAACATTTTTCTTTGATGGATTTTCCCATTTTAGGACTTCGCTGCATGAAAGTGTCTCTATGAGAGGAATAGATTCCTTAATTTTTCTGGAGAAAGTTGTCTTTCCCACACAATGAATTCCACCTACAAAAATAATATTTCTCTTCATATGTCCCATATCTTTTTTCTTCGTTGAAGGGTAAAATAATTCTATGAGTCGTCTTACAATCTCATCGTCGTCAACAGCCAGATTTTCTAAAAAAGAGAATTCATTTAATAATGGTAGCATTTTTTTTCTACCGTAATTACTGATACCATTAATTGCTATTAGATACAACTCATCATAGCTCATCTGAGCTTGTACTAAATCGGAATACTTTTGCTTCTCTATTTCTCTTTCTGTTTGTATAAACTTCAAAAGATGGTATAGATGTCTAAAATAATGCCCTAATTGTGCTGCATGAGCTAAGAAGAAATCTGTGTATATCTCATTAACTCGTAACTTTAGAATGTTTGTTTTTCCTTCAGCTAAAGCATTTGATTCAAAATTAAGGGTTTGGAGTTGCTCTGCCAAATCATGTCTTAATTGTGATACATACTCATAACTCATTTTCTCTTCGAATGATTGTCCTTTTTTTACTGGAATTTTCCCTTTTATATTAGTAATAATACTCCGTTGTTGACCTAACAAAGAAAAGAAAGTATCTTCAAATTGTTGTCTTCGTTGAATTCTTTCTTGACACGAAGAAATGTCCAACTGAATTTTATACGTTCTGTATAAGAAAACGATTCCAATAAGAGCGCTAATAGAACCTATTATTCCTCCTATATAATCGCCGAACCAAGCAAACTCTTCTGGTCCATCAGCCAGTCCTTCAGTATACAGTTGTCTTATATAGATGCCTAAGGATATAGCTCCAACAGAAAAGAGTAAAAATATACAGATCTTTTCAAATATACTGAGATTTCTTATGTTATTTTGATCTTTCTTAGTCTTTGACATAACAAAAAGATTGAGGGGGAGTAATGCCTGGGTATTCATCTTCCAGCAATTTCGGAGTGGAGTATGAATGAAAAGATTTTATTTGTATAGCATAACCTGTAGTCCTTCCTTTAAAATATTTTTCAAAGTATTCTTTAGACACTCCAGATTTATCTCCGGTTTTTTTCCATAGAGTCTTTGGAGATTCACAGAGTATATCTTGTACACTAAATTCGCCTATAATGCGGCACACTGGACTTGAAGAATACACTATAATCTTGTTTATATCGCGATTCTTATATATAGTCTTTCTATATTCAAAGAGTTTTCGACCTTCTATGATTTCTTTGACAAAGATTGGTTTAATCGACAATAAGATTTTCATCTATTTCTCCTTTTTCTAAAATCGAGTTGAACTGGTCATCTGTAAGTTGAAAAAAGCCCCAATACAGAGATGAGGAGATACCTATTTCATCTATGAGGAATCCTCTCGTTACACGTTTATTTAATGCAATATTATATGTCATCCGGATGACAACCACGTTGGGTTTATAGAACCAACGTCTTAGCTCATTTGGATCAAAAATACTATAAGAATTTGTATAATCGATAAAATCGTTCACATCATTGAACTCATCCTTTGTTCTAATTTCCTCTACCTGACAGATAGAAGTCACAACACTTCGATATTTTGCAGGACCAAGACCATCGCTTGTTCTATAAATTGCGAGTAAGTCACCATGTCGTAACTCTGCAGTTTGAGGCATAAAGCAGAGGTATATTTTATGAATACTATTCGTATAGGAAACATCTTTGATTAATTCTTCCCGAACATTTTTTTCTGTCCTTAAAATAGAATCAGGGAAAAGCCGCGTGTGATATTTGGGATAAATTGATAAAATATACTTCCTTCTATTCTTAATGCTCATAAGGGGATAATCTCTTAAAATATCACCCTTTAGTATACTTAAGTCTTTGACTAAAACAAGTTCGTCTCCTTTTTTTGCTTGCTCTTCAAATCCATATTTCTGAAGCATCTTTATAAGAGGTCCTTGTTTAGGGAAAATCGTAACATATATGCTTTCATATTTACCATATATAGCGAAATCCATAATCTTTTTTATGAATCGTTCCCCTAATCTGGTTCTGTGTGCATCGATTTTAAATGTCCCAACCTTTAGCCATTTTTTTGCAGGTAAAGGTGGATTAATGCCTTCAGGTGTAAGACCACTCTCATCTTTAAGATACAGAAACGCTTGTAATCCTTCATCTGCATATTGAACAAGAACTTCTTCAGCATCCTTCTTCCTAAACCAATCTTCAAATCCAGGATAGTCGGATTTAAGGGATTCAAAAAAAGAATCGCTCAAGTCAATCTCATTAAAACGCTTTGTTTGTATTATTTCACTCATGTTACATTTGTCTTTAATTTATAGGCATATTACCAGAACGATGTAGGCATTATTGTGCAAAGATACAAAAAATCATGTAAATCGGACTGTGATTTTTCGATATTCGACCTTACCGAATATAATAAAGTGTAAAATTTTGCTACATGAAAGCACATTTTTACAAACACCTATTGGAATACTATCTAATAAAAGCAAGGTAAACTCCACTTGCCTTTGCTTTCCCAATCCTCGCATTATTATTTGAAAAGATGCTACAAGATTCTTGTAAAGATGTTGTTAGTCTGCTTCTATCTTGCATAGTAGCAGAGTTTTAGAATTCTTTCCATAACTCAATATACACATCATACCTGACTTTATATGACAGCAAAGCACCTTTCTAATCTTTCTTGAAAACAAAAATTACTATTTTTTGCGATTGCAGGGACAAAGCGAATGTCATACTTTTGCAAAATAAGAAGATAACATCTATTAAAAAGAAAAATAATGGGACACCAGCAGAGCTATTCCTACAAGAAATTGATGGAGCATTACGACGACGTGCTGACCAGACGGAAGTGGTGGTCGAGGATGTATATGCGACTTGTCTAGAAAGAAGACGGTAATCTCTTGGCTCGAAAAATGCTTGATTTCATACCGGACGACTTTAACGGACGACTGCTTGACGTACCCGTTGGTACTGCCATTTTTACAGCCAGAAAGTATCGCCGAATGAAAGCAGCCGAGATAATAGGTTTGGATTATTCCAAAGAAATGATAGCCATTGCAATTCTGCGAAAAGAGACAGAGAATATATCCAACCTGTCTTTGGTACAAGGTGATGTTGGAGAGCTGCCTTATGCAGACGAGAGCTTCGATTGTGTACTGTCGATGAACGGCTTTCAGACTTTCCCAGACAGAGACAAAGCCTTTGCCGAAATCTTCCGCGTGTTGAAACCCGGCGGTTGCTTTTGTGGCTGCTTTTATGTCAAGAGCGAACGTCAATTAGGAAACTTCCTTGTTAAGAAAGTCTTGGAAAGAAAGGGATTCTTCCACCCTCCATACGACACTTTTGCAGAAGCTGAAAGCCGACTTAGGAGTATGTTTGGCATGACGTACAGACAGAGAAAATGGTATCTGTTTGCTTGTTTTGCTGCGTAAAGCCGCAGAAGACATCATCGAAAAAGAATAATAACCTCAAAACATAAGACTATGAGCGTAACAAAAATCATCGACGAAGAAAACATCACCCTTGTACAAGGTGTCAATGGGATTCTATTGCACAAGGAAGGCTGGATGAAAGAGAAAGAAGAAAGAAAAGGCTAAACACTCCCTCTTCTCTCTGTATTAACAGTTACATCTTTCTCCCTATTACAGTCGTTTCAATCTTCATTGTGAAGAAGGAAGAAAAATGGCAAGAAAACGCCCCTTGTTAAACATAAAAATGTCGCAAGAGGCGTTTTTGGTAATCAGGGAATATAAAACAGAGCAAACTCCACTTTTCGTCGTTTGACAAGTCCTCTGAGAACTTTGCCCTTGTATCGGCAAAACGAAACATACTCTTGATAGATGTTCCTATCTCCAATCTCTATTTTTCGCAAGAGTTGGCTTTTAGGATGCTTGCCATAACCGAGCAATCTCCCCACACCCACATTGTAGGCAAGCAAGGTCAGCATCAGCGCATCCTTACCATACCCTTTGAAGTGTTCAAAGCATTTCCAAAGGTCGGCACGGAGTAGCGAGTCCGCCTGTCGTTCCGTCATATTGGAAGAGAAATGCTCGCCCGGCTGCAGCTGATGCCCATAGCCAACATATGGATAATTCTTCCAGCCGTGCATGCCCTCAAAGTATTTTACTACGACTACCGCACGCTCGAAAGGTGGCAAGTCTGCCAGCCGCACCCTGCGCTGGGCAAGGGTCGGCTGACAGAACAGGCAGAATACACAAAGTAAAATGAAAGCATTTATCGTTCGCATCCATTATGTTCTTAGTGGTGAGAAGATACAGGATTGTCCTTGACCTCTTCCCGCTCGTTGTTGAAACTAAAGGTCAGCTGCTGAATCTTACCGAAACTATCCTCCACATATACATCAATCGTCTGGCGGTCGGCTGAGAGCGAGGTGTAGTACAGGCGGAACACATCTTTTGTAAGCGGATAGCGGTCGTTAGGCTTGAAGACAGTGCCGTTATCATTTCTTAGCAAGCCTTTGCCGTCAGACTGAAAATAACGTATCGTATAGCGAGTGTCGGCAAACTCACCGCCTCGCTTCAGTGTGCAGCGTATCTCAGCCGTCTGCCCCCTTATGATGTCCTTCTGAACCGGCATTGTCTCCACCGTAAACGGATAAGACTGCTGAACATCCAAATCCCTATCACAAGCAGATAGGCAAAACACGGCAAGGGTCAGCACACCCATTACCCAAATCGTATTCAATATCTTCTTCATCTTTTCTTCTACTTAAAAGTTAAACCTTAGTCCAGCAGAAACAGCCGAACGGAAACGATGCACGTCCGTTCTAAAGAGGAAACGTCCCTGCGCTTTGACAAGAAAGAGAACCCTGTCTGTTAGGAACACTTCCACCGAGCCATGCACGGCACCGCCATAGACAAAGCGGGAGCGGTCGAGCAGTGTCGCCCCGTCGGGCAGCAGCTTTTTGTCCTCGTTCAGCTGCTCATAGCCACCCAAAGCGGATATGCCGCCATAAAGAAACACGTTCTTACCTCTGTCGGAGAGAACAGGGTGCATATAGCCCACCTGCAAGAGTGCGTCCTTGAGTTTTACGTTATAACTTCTGTACGGCATATTCTGCTGTTTATATTCTGCCATAACAAAGGTATAGTTCTCACGCCCCAGATATCGGGTGAGTGATGCTCCCATGCCGAAATTGTCAGCTGCAAGGAACTTTTCACCCTTGATAAGCGGAACACTCCCTACGACCTCTATTCCCCTTTGCTTGGGTATCAGTCGCTGTGCCTGCGATGGCAGACTGAAAGTCATGGCCACCGCAACGCATACTGTCAGAATGATATTTCTAACTATAAAGAAAAAGAATTAAGAATACTGTTTTTCTAAGTCCTTTCGTTGTGAAGGTTCTTTCTCTAACCCTTCAAAAGATATTTCAGGGTAAAATTGACATGCAATATCTTCTTGATTTTTTAGTGGTATATTTTTGATTAGATTATATTTAGTTATTAACTGACTATTGACATCTTTCTTTTTCTTACTTTCATATTCCCACGCTTTACCTAAATCGCAAATTGTGTCATAAAACAGAATTATCTCTTCTACATTTGACATTTGACATCTTAGCATCTTAACATATTCATACTTCTCCTCATAATTAAGAAAAGATTGTTTGTTGACATACTTAACACATTGAAATAATGTTCTAAAATAGTTCCCAATACTATATTGAAAACCAGCAAATAACTTTTCCTCATTTTTTATTTGTTTGGATATATCAATGGGATTCGCTGATTTTGTATTGGTGCATGCAGCTGCAGATAACTTTAGCCGAAATTCTCTCAAGAGCTTTTCCACTCCTTCAGTATTATATTGTAATAGATATCTTGTTTTTAATAAATTATAACCAGCATTCTTTACACCAAAAAATGTTATTAGGAAGGCTATATTGTTTATCTTCTGTTCCTTTCGAAGATTATCGTTCCAAGCATTTTTTTCGCCCTCAGATTCATCAAATAACCTATTTTGATCTTTTGCAACAAAAACTTTAATTATCTCAATAGCTTCATTAAGTTGACTATGAAAAAACTCAAAGACCTCTTTGCCCTCAACTTTTGGCATTTCTTTCCTTGAAGTATCAATACAATTCATTTGTTCTACAGCATTACGATTGAAGCGAACCATTTCCAAAAAACGTCCTTCAAAGTTTTGAATCTGAAATTGACGACCTTGTTCATGTAATGTTCTGTAAAGATAATAAATACTAATTACAGTTGCAATACCTCCAAGAAAATCTCCATAGTTGCTTATAGAATCAGAATCAAACCAACAGCTCCATCCTGTACTTTTTAATAAAGAGAATGCTACATAAATAAGAAGAATGAATGTGATGAATAGAATCCAGAACTCCCAACATTTACAAGCTTTGAATATTGATTTCATGTGCTTTAGCATTGATAAGTGTTATTGTACCACATTTTTTTGCAGAATGCTCTTGTATTTTAAGTATCGTATAATTTTCCTTTTTATAATTAAATATAGATTCTAATGCTGTAATAACTTTCTCGATTTCAGCATCAATTATAAATATGTTTTTGTTCTTGCAATCACGAAGAATACCATTAATATGCTCATCCGAATGGTTGAAGGAGAACCCTATAATAATAATTTTATCTGCATCTTTGATAACTTTCTCAGATTCGAACCATATTTTAATATAGCTACGAGATAGGACCGGCTTTATTTTCATCGGAGGCAAAAACATAGGAATTGTATATTTCAGGCTAGTGTCATTAAAAGAAATATTTGGCATAATTTGATCTTTCAAGAAGTTAGCAATATCCATTTTATCATACTCTTCTTCTCCAATCGTTATCTCAGTCTTATTATGAATATCAATATACTTAAATAAATTACCATGAAAATATAAAGGATTATTTCGATTAAAGAAATAAGCAAACGAAGAGTAGTTAAAAGTTATGACTTTCCAATCTACGGGTATCTTGGAGTATACGGGTAAATCTTCACTAACACTATCCCCATAACGATCAAAAATTTCTTTCTCTTTTACTTTCATAAAACACCAAAGCATCCATGATATATAAATATAAGTCTTGATATTGGATATAGTTCCTGTATAAAATCCAATAAAATATTTTACTAAAATATCTTCAATATCAAGGAGATTGCGATAAACATGTTTCAGAATAACGTTATTTGGCTGAGACATACTCTGTTCCATAATTTGACGCATTACAATTTTGAAAGTGTCAGTATAAACCAATTTATTAAAGTCTACAATGGTTTCATCACCAACTATTCCTTGTCCAAAAAGTTCCTCTATTAACTGAGCTGTTTCTTTATCTAAAATAGCCCCTTCTTGCAAAGAATTTACTTTTGCCAAAATAGCAACAATTAATGTCCCCATTTTTCTATCAATGTCTGTCAGAGCATCGTTAGTTTCTAATTCTTGTTGTATATTCCTACTAATAGTTCTTGTTTCTTGACCAAAATCTTGAGCTATTCTATCTATTGTATCTTTGATAAATTTGTCAAAATGAAAACGTAAGTTCGGTAGCCTACTACGCAATTCATTATCAATATTTTTTCCTTCTTCTGTGTTGATGAATTCATTAATTTGAGGAATAATTTCATTTGTCAATGGCATTCCTATACCATCTGTAGCATCAACACCTGCTCCTAAAATAACAACTGTCATAAAATATGTTTTTAGTTAGACATAATTTGTAATGTCATATAGTATCTTTATAAGACAGCACAAATTTACAAAATATTATTGAATTATTTTATATTCAGTATTTATTTCTATTTAAATGCGAACATGTGAATTATTGCAATAAAGATATATTATTTAGGAATATTAAAAAATACATTAATTTATCTACACTCTAAAGAAAAATCATTAACCTTGTGCTCTTTACTAACCTCCTTAAATTTATAGGATATGATAAAATATGTAATTCAAGCGAAGAAAAATCCGCTGAAGAAAAACGAGATTAAGTATTATCCGCAGATGGCACCAACCACACCGATGTCGCTTGCGCAGATAGTAAAGCGTGTGGAAAAACGTTCAACCGTTTCAAGTGCCGATGTTAAAGCCGTTTTAGATACTTTGCAATACGAGGTTATGGAGGCATTAGAAAATGGTAATACAGTCCGCCTTGGTGATTTAGGTTCGTTCCGCCTTACAATGAAATCGCAAGGCGCTCCGACAGCAGCCGAGGCAAAGAAGAAAGGCGCACAACTTATCAAGCAGGTTAATATACAATTTACGAAGAGTACAACCATGCGCGACACCCTTGACGCCCGTCTCCTTGAGTTTGCCCCACAGGAGGGCATCGTGAATACAACAGATGGTAAGAAGCCTAAACCTGAAGAATATTCTGGTCCAGATATAGACGAAAATTTTCATCCTTAAGTAGCTAAAATCGTTGGTTTAGTAACCCATTTAGATGTGCAGAATATTTTACTTCTGCACATCTTTTAATAGCTTTTTTACTCAAAAATCCATTTTCGTAACTGCCTGATTATCAATAGCTATTAGACTGTAAAAATTGTCCTATAAGAGAATTAAAATTGTCTTATAAGAGAATTTGAATTGTCCTATAAGACAATTTCAAGAGTCTTAGCATGGAACTTTTAAATTTGTTAGTGGATATCTAAACTTTCTTTATAGTTTAATTCTAAAAAAGTAAATCATTAATGCTTATTTTGTATTATGCATTATTTTTCTTAACTTTGCGCTTAGAATTTCTATCTGTATTTTCTAATGAATAATTTGCAATATATACGTACAAAGCAATCTTCCATAATGGGCGCAGTGCAAAACTTTTCCTGATATAACGGTAACAAATATGCTCGAGCATCAGAAAAATATAGTTGATGAGTTAACATTATGTATTATTAACATCAATAATGCGTCAAAAAGGTTCAAATGGTGGTTTGTTAGGAATAAAACGTTATAATCAATATTTACTTACAAAGAATTCTGAATTAAGTTATGTACAAAATAATTATTTAAAATATGAAACGCAATCTAATTAATTTCGCAATTGAGGGATTTATCCTCTCACTCCTAAATCTGGCTTTTATGGCCATAACTAATAATAATTTTAATAGTAGGGACTATTTTTATGTAAATACAGAAGATTCTGTTATTTGGTATTTTAGTTTAGCACTCTTTTCTTTGGTGATTTCTTTCGTATGGATGAAACTTAAGAAGGTGAATAAAAACAAGAAATGGTTACTTGCTGCGCTCTATACTGTGCTTACTGCTCTTGTTGATTTATCTTTTCGGTCAAAAATAAAAGGGTACGATGGCGTGGATTACACTTACTGGTATTGGGCTGTTAGTAGCTATGCCTTAATATGGATGTTTATCATTGTTATAGCAGTATGGGTAGTATTTCGTTATGAAGTAGATGATTTAAAAAAATAAAACTCTACGGAGAGCAGTGGAAACTCCGACTCCAAGGTAGTTATCTTGCTTTTGTTTTTTCGGTTAAAGACCTCAACAGCACGTCTCATTTCTTCGCTTTCTTTGGTTGAAGGTTACGGATAAGGTGGCAGACCGTTCGGCGGTTCACAAGGTAGCGTGGGTGCATACGCACTGCTCCTTTCTTCATCAGTCCGTACTGCCCGTACTTTCTGTTCATGGTGAACGTTTGCCACACCACTATGGTGGCACCCA
>ERZ773006.978-NODE-978-length-10485-cov-35.8401_pt1 | contig 10485 bp, 5 predicted proteins | sample MGYA00580843_ERZ773006 | MGnify/ENA primary metagenome ERZ773006 (study PRJEB29015, sample SAMEA2738011) | human oral metagenome | biome: human oral; feature: human-associated habitat; material: dental | place: China | collected 2052 ... | reverse complement strand
TTTTTTTAGCATGCCCATTTATGAATCAAAAAGGCTTAAAAATAAGACAGTAACTTCGGAATAGCTACTGTCTTATCCCTTTTTTACTTAAAGCCTTGATAGACTTGACAAATGGTAGAAAAGAGGCGGATTTATAGATTAAGCAAAGATCGAGAAGAATGGTGCACCAAGCTTAGTATCCATTGCATCTCTACTCTGAACACCATGAATGTAATCCAATGAATACCATCCATTGTTATTGGCGTTAAATGGATCACGAACATATGTTTTACCATTATCGTAGCCATGAAGTACGATTTCATGCGTGTAAGGATAATTGGTAAATTGACTTGCTCCTACTGCCGCCAAAACGTGTTGACCTGACATCAAAGCTGAGGCAATGTTATCAATACTTGAAAGTACGTTGCTCTTCAGACCCCAATTTTTACTTGCTAATACAATACCATCCGCGTCTGTACCAGCAACTGATGTTTTATTGAATGAATTTGTATTGTAGTACAAATAATCCGCAACTGTCGTTGGTGCAATTACTGTTCCCAAAATATCTGTAAAGGTCATAGCAAGTGATGTTGGAACACAGCCTGACTGGTCCATATTGCTGACACCATACCACTTAGAAGCCCAACGAGGATCACGTTGAGAATAATAAGTCGTCTGAGGCTCAACACGACGATTACGTGGAGCAAGAGCTGTCTCACCAAGGTTAAATCCGTCTTCAGTATTGTCTACATAGTCTACATAAACATGAGTCGTATAGTTACCTATGAGATTCTTATGATTAACAGTCGATACATTGATTTCAGTATGTGTTCCAGTAGGTGCTGTATTGTACCAAGAAAGGTTTCCTTGGTTACTTTCTGACCATACAGCTACATGAATATTCTTAATCTGACGTCCTTGTGGCGCTTGATCAACTACAACTGTAAAACTACCTGCTTCTGAATTAACATTAGTGATATAGGTTTGCGTTTTAGTCTTAGCATTACGGAATTCAACTGTTGTCGTTGTTCCTCCCACACTAACTTGTGAGCCGTCATTTAAAATATAGTACAAATGAATATTGTACAAACCTGTTGAATTTTTGTGGTTAGTAGCTTGAACATTTACCGTATAAGTGCCATTAGCTTGACGTGTGGCTTCATACCAACGAATGTCATCTTGACCATCTTTTTCAGACCAAATAGGTACTTGAACAGTACGAACACCTTTAGAACTATAGACATCACTAATAACAACATCAAAGGTTCCAGTGTCTTTATTGTTATTAACTACTGAAATAGTGCCGACTGGCTTATTATGTTTTACATCTACAATTGTTTCAGTGATATAATGACGTTGGTTGGCATTATCTACGATATAAAGGTCAGCGCGGTAATTTCCTAGAGAATTCTTATGCTCACTAGCCTTAATAGTAACACGGTAGCTACCATCAGATTGACGACTTGCTTTGTGCCAAACCAAATCATCTTGTCCGTTAACTAGACTCCATGATGGGACTAAGACTTCCTTAACCCCATTTGGTGCAACGATATTGCGAATAACAGCGTCAAATGTACCTAAATCAGCATTATTATTTTCAATAACGAGACTTGCGCTAGGGCGAGTTTGAGTAACTTCTACCACTTTTTCAGTGAGATAGAAACGTTTGTTAGAGTCATCTACGATGTAGGCATCGGCACGGTATTTACCAGTTGAATTCTTATGATCCGTTGCTTTGATAGTCACACGGTAAGAGCCATCCGCTTGGCGAATTGCCTTATGCCAGATAAGGTCATCTTGACCACCATCCAGACTCCACGATGGCACAAGAACCTCTTTCAAACCGGTAGGAGCAACAATATTACGGACAACAGCATCAAAGGTACCTGTTGCAGTGTTATTGTTTTCAATCGTAAGAACACCGCTTGGTCGAGCATAATCAACAGACACCACTTTTTCAGAAATGTAGTGTCGATTGTTAGAGTTGTCCACGATATAGGCATCGGCACGGTAATTCCCTTTATTCCCCTTATGCTCACTTGCCTTTATAGTTACACGATAGCTACCATCACTTTGCTTAGTCGCCTTATGCCAGATAAGGTCATCTTGACCACCATTCAGACTCCACGATGGCACAAGAACCTCTTTCAAACCAGTAGGTGCAACAATATTACGGACAACAGCATCAAAGGTACCTGTTGCAGTGTTATTGTTTTCAATCGTAAGAACACCGCTTGGTCGAGCATAATCAACAGACACCACTTTTTCAGAAATGTAGTGTCGATTGTTAGAGTTGTCCACGATATAGGCATCGGCACGGTAATTCCCTTTATTCCCCTTATGCTCACTTGCCTTTATAGTTACACGATAGCTACCATCACTTTGCTTAGTCGCCTTATGCCAGATAAGGTCATCTTGACCATTTTCAAGACTCCATGACGGAACTAAAACTTCTTTAACACCTAGAGGAGCTGATATATTAGTGATAACGGCGTCAAAAGTACCAGCATTGACGTTGTTATTCTCAATAGCAAAACTTGCTTTGGGTTTCAACTGCTCTGGTGTCTTACCAATAAAGACTTGAGTAGTTGTTCCACCAACACCCGTCAATTGTCCGTCTTTTTGAACATAATAAAGGTGAACATTATAAAGGCCTGTTGAGTTTTTATGGGCTGAAGCTTTAACATTGACTGTGTAAGTTCCATTATTTTGACGGTCAGCAGTATACCAGATAATGTCATCTTGGCCATTAATTTCTGACCAAATTGGAACAGAGACTGTTCCAACACCATTTGGTGCTTTGACATTAGAGATGACAACATCAAAGCTACCTAAGATTGGGTTGTTATTGACAATTGAGATAACACCACTCAAATCACCTTGAGTTGGATCTGTTTCAATGCCTACATTAGCAGTAAATCGTCCAGTATAGTCAACACTTTGATCGAAGCCATGTTTGCCCGGCAACAGATTAGCTGTCGCTGAGAACTGCCACGCACCAGTTTTACCGTTATAGCGCATATTCTTTGCACTAGTAGCCGTAAGTCTTGCTGATGGATATTGGGCAACCCAGAAGTTTTCAATACCAAATTGAGAGGTAGAAACAGGTCCACGATAGCCTAGATTGTTCTCATCCAACCAACTAGCACTAGTATAGAACATCAAGTTATTGTAACCATGCTTGCGCATTTCATTAACCCATGCTTGAGTGTTACGGTTGATATTAGGAAGCATGTTAGAATCTTCAAAATCGTTAACCATAACAGTGCTCTTTGGAAGGTTAAGTCTTTGTGCTGCCTCGATATAGAAACGAGCCTCTGCACGTGCTTCTTCCTCAGTTGTGTATCGAGAAAAATGATAAGTCGATACTTGGAGGCCTGCTATTTGCGCATTGCGAACCTGTGATGGAGCTTTGGGATTATTGTACCAAGTGTCTTCAGTCAATTTAACGACTACGCCACCCACTCCTTGGCGTGCAAGAGCACGGTAATCATCTACACTGATATCGCCATTGTGGCTGCTGACATCAATAAAAGTCTTAGGCTGAACCCTAAGAGTTTTCGAAGGGACATCTGAAGAATTCGTTAATTTAGCAGGTTTGGAAACAGCCTTGTTAGAAGCCTCAGAAGCCGTTGAATGTGCAGAAGCAGTCACACTCTCAGAGCTAGCATTTGAAGTTGCTACTGATGTAGACGTAACAGTTGTTGTTGAGTTAGCTACATTTGTTGATGCAGTTGAGGTTACAGCCGCCACACTAGACACTTCCGAAGTTTGCTTAGCAGTAGCTGTAGAGGCAGGGGATGAAACAGTTGAGCTTGGTGTTTCAATAGGTGACGCTCCACCACCCAAAATATCTGCTACTGTTTCAGGCTGATAGTGGTTTCCTTCAGCAATAGAAGGCGCTTGTGTTGCCACTTCATCTGCTTGAGCAACCTGAGTAGTTACAGCTAAGAGAACAGCTGCGCTGGCATAGTAGATAAAATCTTTCGTTCGCATTTAACTTTCCTTTTGCATTTGTAATACTTGAACCATTTTACCACAGAAAAACTCTCATGGAAAGGTTATTATTAAAAAGTTTCTAAATAAAATAGATATATTATAGAATCATAAGAAAACTATCTTTCGTGATAGAAAACTATTTAACTTATTATTCGTATTTTTCTTTAAAACTATTGAAAATCCGTAACGATTTTTTAATAAATACAAATGATAATATTTGAAAAAATTCCCGAACATCTGTCCGAGAATTTAATTTATCTTATTTACGTTTTGGTGGGTTATGGATAGCTTCTCCAAGTACGTCAGCAAAAGCTTCATACATATTTTCAGAGAAAGTTGGGTGACCATGGATAGATTGCAAGAGCTCGTCTACAGTCAATTCATTTTCCATAATTGTTGACGCTTCGTTAATCAATTCAGCTGCAGCTGGTCCAATGATATGAACACCAAGGATTTCATGGTACTTCGCATCTGCAACGACTTTAACAAAACCTTGAGCTTCGTTTGAAGCAATAGCACGTCCATTACCAGCAAAGCTTGATTTACCAATGAGGACATCACCATATTTAGCGCGTGCATCTTCTTCAGTAAGACCACACATTGCGACTTCTGGGTGTGTGTAGACAGCAGCTGGTGTGTAGTCAAGGTGAGCCTTACGAACGTTACCATGCATTGCATTCTCAGCTGCAACTTCACCCATACGGTAAGCAGCGTGAGCAAGCATCTTAGTTCCGTTTACATCACCCGGTGCATAGATACCAGGGATTGATGTTTCTTGATAAGCATTCACTTTGATACGACCACGGTCTAATTCAAGGTTAAGTTTTTCAAGACCATCCAACTGAGGAACACGACCGATTGAAAGAAGGGCGCGATCAGCTACAATCTCTTCACCATTATTGAGTTTAAGGGTCAATTGGTTGTTAGCTTCTACAATCTCAGAAACTCCGACAGATGTCATGATCTTCATACCCTTCTTAGCAAGGATTTTTTGAAGTTCAAGTGACACTTCTTTATCCATAGCTGGAATAATGCGGTCAGCCATCTCAACAACAGTTACCTCTACACCGTATGAAGCATAGACAAGACCAAGTTCGATACCAACGACACCACCCCCCATAACAGCAAGTGATTTAGGCAATTCACGTAAGTCAAGAATATCATCTGATGTCATCACAAGTTGTGAATCGATTCCAGGGATATTAATACGTGATACTTTTGATCCAGTTGCAAGGATGATGTTACGTCCCTTGATTGTTTCTGAGCCAATAGTAACAGTCTTATCTGGGTTAACTTGACCAAGACCATTGAAAATAGTTACCTTATTAGCCTTCAGAAGACCTTGCACACCACCTGTAAGGGTCTTAACAACAGAGTTCTTAAAGTCAACCGTCTTATCCATATCGATGGTGTAGTTTGTTGATGCTAGGTTGATACCACGACCTGCTGCAATCTTAAGTCCATCAAGGATTTCTGCGTTTTTAAGATAGGTCTTAGTTGGGATACATCCCTTATTCAAACATGTTCCACCAAATTCTGATTTTTCAACGATGGCAACCTTACCACCAAGTTGTGCACCACGAATGGCAGAATAGTAACCAGCAGGACCACCACCGACAACGATAATATCGTATTCATTGTCAGCAAGTGGTGCTTTTTCTGCAGCAGCTGCTGGAGCTGGTTGAGATGGAGCTTTAGGGACTTCAAGCCCAGCTGCTTCCAATTGAGCAGTTGCTTCTGCAACAGGTGCGCTCGCAACATTATCAGCCACAACTTCACCTTCTGCTCCAATATAACCAATAACCTCAGTAACTGGAACTGTTTCACCAGCCTGACGGGTAATCTTCAAAAGAACACCAGAATCTTCTGCTTCAAGTTCCATGTTCGTTTTATCTGACATGATTTCAAGAAGGATATCCCCCTCATTAACCACATCACCCTCTTGTTTCTTCCACTCGATGATTTCGCCTTCCTGCATGTCCACACCAAGCTTTGGCATAATAATCTCAAAAGCCATATTTTATGATACTAAGAACGCTAAAATGCGACAGAATTTTAGGAGTTTTACGTTAGTGTGCTTGCACACAAGTAAAACTATCTAAATTCCGAAGCATTTCGTTCGAGTTCAAATCAACTCAAACGCTTTAACGCCCTCTCCTTTCTATTTAAAACTTCAGTTTTCAGATATTTTTTTACTTAAATCAACAATTCCATTGGATTTTCAATCAAATGTTTTAAATCAACCATGAATTTAGCACCATTCATACCATCTACAATACGGTGGTCAATAGTCAAGCATAACCCCATGATTGGACGTACGACAACTTCACCATCAACAACAACCGGTGTCTGAATAGTTGCTGAAACACCTAGGATGGCTGAGTTTGGTTGATTAATGATTGGGTTGAATGATTTGGTTCCAAACATTCCCAAGTTAGTAATAGAGAAGGTAGAACCTGACATTTCTGCCGCCTTCAATTTACCAGACTGAGCTTTTTTGATGACATCCTTAGAGGCAACCACAAAGTCAGATAAACTCATCTTATCCGCACCATGGACTACTGGTACAATCAAACCATCATCGAGACCAACGGCAATACCGAGATTAACAAATTTGTGTAATTCGATATTTTGCGCGTCATCAATCAAGGATGCATTAAGGTAACGGTGTTCCTCTTTCATAAGGGTACGCACAACTGCCAAACCAATCAAATCAGTGAAGGTCACCTTCATGCCAGTCTTATTCATGATTGGATCAAGGACTTGCTTACGAAGAGCCATAAGGTTAGTCATGTCCACGTCATAGTTAAGAGTAAAGGTTGGTGCAGTCAAATATGAGTGCGTCATTCCCTTAGAAATCGCCTTACGCATAGCAGACATTGGGATAACTTCCACGCCTTCTGGCAAGACTTTTTCAGGTTTAGCTTCAACCACAGGTGCAGTCGCCGCTTCCTTAACTTGCGCTGGAGCACTAATTGCAATGATGTCTTCCTTAGTAATCTTACCTCCAAAGCCTGTTCCAGATACGCTAGCTAAATCAACACCAAGGTCCGCTGCAATCTTACGTGCCAACGGAGTTGCCTTAGGTTGAGCACCCTTAAAGTTCTCAACATCATCTGCATGAACACGACCTTTTGCCCCAGTTCCGGGAACTTGAGCGAGGTCAATCCCCATCTCACGCGCTACCTTACGTGCTTTAGGCGTCGCACGTACTTTGCCACCTTCGTGTACGACAGGTGCTTTCGCTTTTGCTGCTACTACAGTTGCTTCCACAGTAGCAACTTTTTCAACTTGTGGCGCAGCTTCTGCAGCTGGTGCGATTGCAGCATTATCAGCCACAACTTCACCTTCTGCTCCAATATAACCAATAACCTCAGTAACTGGAACTGTTTCACCAGCCTGACGGGTAATCTTCAAAAGAACACCAGAATCTTCTGCTTCAAGTTCCATGTTCGTTTTATCTGACATGATTTCAAGAAGGATATCCCCCTCATTAACCACATCACCCTCTTGTTTCTTCCACTCGATGATTTCGCCTTCCTGCATGTCCACACCAAGCTTTGGCATAATAATCTCAAAAGCCATTTATAAGATACCAAGAACGACCAGAAAGCGACTGAAAATTAGGTGTCCGACACGTCAGCCTGCTGACGTAGACAGACGATTATTTTCCAAGCTTTCCGCTCGGGTTCAGTTACACCCTCTGGTTCGCCCTCTCCTTTCTACTTTAAATTATATTTTCCGATACTCTCACAGTTAAAACAAGAAACACATTTTACTAGCGAGACATATCACTTAACCGTCGCTAGAAAGTTAGTTTCCTTTATTGGCCATCTTGATAATAGCAGCCTTAATCTTTTCAACATCTGGAAGAACCGCTTGTTCCAAGACACGCGCATAAGGTACAGGCACATCTTCACTTGCCAAACGTACAATTGGGTGGTCAAGGTAATCAAATGCTTCACTTTCAGTAACCATAGCAGCAATCTCACCGATGAAGCCACCTGTTTTATATGCGTCATTGACCAACATAAGTTTGCCAGTCTTCTTGACTGATTCAAAAATCAATTCTTTATCAAGTGGAACGAGAGTACGAGGGTCAACGACCTCAACATTAATACCTTGTTCAGTCACTTCTTCAGCCGCCTTAAGAACACGTTCCAACATACGACCATATGTGACAATAGTAAGGTCAGTTCCTTCACGCTTGATTTCACCTTTTCCAAGTGGAATGTAGAAATCAGGGTCTTGAGTCACTTCCTCTTTCTTACCGTAAAGTGCTTTTGGTTCCATGAAAATAACAATGTTATTATCTTGAATAGCAGATTTCAAAAGACCTTTAGCATCGTTAGCATTACCTGGAGCAACGACTTTAATCCCTGGAATGTGAGTCAACCATGACTCAAGAGATTGTGAGTGTTGTGCCGCAGAACCAATCCCTGAACCAGAGGCTACACGGAAGGTTACAGGAGTCTTCAAACCACCACCAAACATGTAGTTATTTTTTGCACCATTATTAACGATAGCGTCAAGGGCAATCGTGATGAAGTCCATAAAAGTCAAGTCAACGATTGGACGAAGACCTGTAATGGCAGACCCAACAGCAGCACCAGCGATAGCTGCCTCTGAAATTGGCGTATCTTTAACACGTTTTTCACCAAATTCTGCCAACATACCAACTGATGTACCGAAGTCACCACCATAGATACCAACATCTTCACCCATAAGGAAGATGTTTTCGTCTTTACGCATCTCCTCGCTCATAGCAAGATTTACTGCCTCACGCAAGGCCATCAATTTTGTTTCACTCATTCTTGTATTCCTCAACCTTTCTCTTTAGTCTACCCATACATCTTCAAAGGCAACTGAAAGTTCTGGATCTGGGCTATTTTGGGCGAACTCATAAGCTGCATCAACCTCTGCTTTAACTTGGCTTTGGATAGCATCCAACTCTTCAGTGCTTGCGATATTTTCAGAAACAAGATAATCACGGTATTTAATAATTGGGTCGTTGTTGTTCTTCCACTCGTCAACTTCTTCCTTAGTACGGTAAACACCCGCATCGGCTGTAGAGTGACCAAACCAACGGTATGATTCAACTTCAACAATAGCAGGACCATTACCACCACGAACATGGTCAACAGCTTTACCCATTGTATCATATACAGCCATTACATCATTACCATCTTCGCAGTAGAAACCAGGAATACCATAAGCTTCCGCACGTGTATAAAGGTGGGGTGTGTTTGTAGCTTTATGAATATCCATTGAGATACCATAACGGTTATTGATGATAAAGAAGATAACAGGCAATTTCCAAGTAGCCGCCATATTGACTGACTCATGGAATGAACCTTCATTAGTAGCGCCATCACCTGAAAAGGCAACAACGATATTTCCAGTTTCTTTGTACTGTTGAGTAAGGGCTGCACCTACGGCAAGAGCGTAACCACCACCAACGATACCGTTAGTACCATAGTTACCTTTTTCAAAGTCAGCCAAGTGCATAGAACCTCCACGCCCCTTAGAAACTCCTGTTGCCTTACCAGCAAGCTCTGCCATCATTTTATTCAAATCCATGTCTTGAGCAATAGATTGTCCATGTCCACGATGATTTGAAAAGAAGATATCGTCATAGCTCAAGTGTTGAACAGCCCCAACGTTGGCGGCTTCCTCACCAACTGAAAAGTGAGTCATTCCTTGAACAAAACCACGACGAACTAATTTATTAATACGTGAATCGAATTCACGGATACGTTCCATTTTAGTGAACATCTCAAGATGTGTCTCTTTAGAAAGTTTTACCATATCGATCTCCTCTATCGAAATTTTTCTATACATCTAGGATAGGTTAAAAAAACTTAATGAGCAAGAAATATGCTTAAAAAATGAAAAGCCTTACATCCTTATCACTTATAGGCATTTCGTATGCTCTTTTTCAAAGCGTTATGATATGATTGGATAGATTTTACTCGAACTCAAATAAGGTATTTTATTATATTGGATGATGCCATTATTCACGGGCTTACGGCATGTATAGCTTTTATTTTACAAATTATTATCTTCAAGGTGACCACACAGCGACCTAAGAGATATTAGATTCTCATCTTAACAGGATTAGGCATTCTAGCTTTCAGTATCTTGGGAATCCCATTCCCAAAATCTGGCTCCATTGCCCTTGTATTTCTAGTATCAGCTAAATCTTAAAAGAATCTTAGACATACCATTCTAGAGAAATTCTTTCTTCCCTTTACCTTTGCTTTAATGGTAAGACTGGTGATTTTTCTGATTATCCCAATATTTTTCCCTGTAGTCTTGGATTGCTATTTTGCTGGTCCCTTTATTCTCTTTCTTGCTTTTTTACTTTGGTTTGCTCAAAGTGCCCTTCTTCAGGTGGACTACTCTCGAATGATGCAAATTGATAAAGCAAGACCATGGTACAGGTCAACGTCTGTCGCTCTTTGTAGATTAGCCTTTATTTACTTTGCTTCTGAACTCGTTTCAACA
>ERZ773006.969-NODE-969-length-10530-cov-2.34473_pt1 | contig 10530 bp, 11 predicted proteins | sample MGYA00580843_ERZ773006 | MGnify/ENA primary metagenome ERZ773006 (study PRJEB29015, sample SAMEA2738011) | human oral metagenome | biome: human oral; feature: human-associated habitat; material: dental | place: China | collected 2052 ... | reverse complement strand
ATGAGGGAGACCAAGTTGCTAGTAATTCTAGAATTAAATTTGATAGAAAGGAGATTCTGATGGAACGGATTATTTGGGGAGATGAAGTTTATAGGTTTCCCCCTAAATTTAAAAGAAAGTTAGGATTTTAGTGAAATAAATATTATTTCACAATTGAAATTTACTTAATAGAAGAAAGGAAAAACATGGCAAAGAAAGTAAAAGCAAAAGCAAGCAAGCGTAACACCGTGAACTTGGGTATCGTTTCATATACTTATACCCGTGGCCGTCATAGCATCTAAGCAGAAAGGAAACAAACATGGCAAAGAAAGTAAAAGCAAAAGCAAGCAAGCGTAACACCGTAAACTTGGGTATCGTTTCATATACCTATACTCGCGGCCATCACAGCATCTAAGTGAAAAACAAAAGATAGTTAATGTCATCTATTAACTATCAATAAAGTAGTGTATTTCAAGTATAAATGCCTACTTTATTGATAAATTAATATAGCGAAAGGATACTTATGATTTTATTTACTTCAATCTTTCAATCGGTATTTAAAAGGAGAGACGTTAAAATTTTTCTCTCTTTCTCACTATTACCGATTCTAGTACCACTACTATCAAAATTTATGGATGGTATGAAATCTGACTTAACCAGTAATTTCTTATCCTTTTTTGATGTTGCAATTAGTACCCAGTTTCGATTTGTTTTACCAGTCCTGCTGTTTTCTTTAGTCATCTCGTCGGTGTTTAAAGAAGAAATAGATTCTGGCATTATGTTCTTATACAAGGATATTAATCGAAAGAAGATTTTTAATGCAAAAGTTCTGAGTTTACTAGTTCTTTATGGCTTATTCTTTGTCCTTACAGCAATCCTTAGTTTAATAGCCTATTATGGGATTATGCTTCCTCAAGGACAGGTATTGAGTCATTTTTCCCCTGCAGAATTAGCAGGTTTAAAGACGACCCTTCTTTCAATCTTGGCAACCGTCTGTCTAAATATCATTACAACTATTTTAGTTAGTATGGTTGCCATCAAGGCAAAGACGATTCAGTCAACTTTAGTTGGTGTATTTTTCTCATTAGCAGCTTCAGTTGCTCCGATGCTAATTGGAATTAAATACATCTTTCCAAACGGCTATGTCAATTTGGGAGGAACGAATTTTGTTATTTCTGCCTGTTTAATTTTGTTACTGTCTATTATTTACATTTCAATCTTTTATCTGAGGGGTGTAAAGCAGTTTAAAAATATTGAGTTTTGAGGAGGGGAGAATGCAACAGCAAATTAAAAATCTACTTCTACCACTTGGCCTGATTGCAATTGCCTCGGTTTCCTATGTTTTTGGTTCGTCATTTGTCTTTTTTGGCTCAAAAGATAGTTTAAACCTACTTTATTTTATAGGAACAGCAATTTCTATGCCTATAGGCTTTATCCTAATTCCTCATTATCTAGCTCAAAAGAGAGGCTTATATTTTAAAGGAGATAAGGGTGATGTCACATTTAGCTTCAAGTCCTATCTCGTTGTTGCAGTTGTGATTTTCTTAATCAATCATTTCTTACTTGGAAGCGAGGAATACTTTCAGCAGATGATCATCTCTCTGTGTGAAGAATTTCTCTTTCGATTTGTTATCTATAAAATTCTGAGAAAAAGCTTTTCTTATTGGTCTGCTATTTTGATTAGTTCGTTACTCTTTGGATTAGTTTTACATTTAAATTATCCTTTTCTAGATAATTTAATTATTAGGGCACCCTTGGGATTTCTGTTTTCTATTTTAGCAACAAAATTTGGTCTCCAATATGCCATTGGAGGGCACTGGATCTATAACTTACTTCAATCCATACTTTAACAACAAAATACGAAGGGCATTAAAAAACGTATGATAATAAAGCTAGGGGAGAAATTTCTAATTTTTCAAGCTCCCTCATCTTTTTATCAGGTTATTAGCCCATGTTCAATTAAAAGGAGAAAATTATGATTTCATTTTTATTAACAGCTTTAGCTTATATTCTACTCACTATTTCAGCTTCACAATTTTTATTATCAATCCCTGTCCCGATGCTCCTACTTTTGCTATATGTAATTCCTCTCATTATTAATTTTATTGTTCAGCTATTGCAAGAAAAAAGATTTAGATTAATGTCTTCACTCATTCTTCCTTCATTCTCCCTCTTATATTATTTAGGCTTCTCCTATCTAACCTCAAGCACAGGTACATGGAGTCAATTTATTCAGGCAAATGAGTTTTCAAACAGCCAAATGAGCCTTAACATTACAACCAATCTTTTTGCAAGTTCACAACTAATTTTTGTAGGCCTACTATTTTATGGTATTTCATTGGCTACAGTAATTATTTCTAATAAAGTAAACGCTAAGGAAGGTGAGAAGAAATATGCTTAAAATTGAAAATTTATCCAAAAAATTCTCAGGAAATGATTTCTATTCCTTGTCTGATGTCTCAATGGAAATTGAAAAAGGTGAAATCGTTGGCTCAATTGGGAAGAATGGTGCAGGTAAATCCACACTGATGAAGATGATTGCCAAGTCTCTTAAACCAACTTCAGGAACAGTAACTTACAATGGCGTCGACCTCTATAGCCAAGATAACCTTTTAAAGGATTTTGGAATTATGATTGATCCTGTCTTCTATCCTGAAATGTCAGTTCTTGATAATCTAAAATTTTATCTTAAACTTCATGGAAAAAAAGAGCTCTATGGAAATATTGAAAGCACCCTCAAATTGGTGGAATTGTGGGATGCCCGAAACCGAAAACCCAAAGGTTTTTCATTTGGTATGAAACAAAGGACGGCCTTGGCTATTGCCCTAGTTGCAGAACCTGATTTTCTAATATTAGATGAACCTTTTGTCGGACTTGATCCAATTGGGGTGCAAAAATTAATTGATATCTTGAAGAAATGGTCAAATAGCCGGCAAATTTCAATGCTGATTTCTAGCCACCAGCTAGGAGAATTAGAATCCTTATGTGATCGATATGTTTATATCGAAAATGGAGAATTGGCAGATTCCTTCCAAGGAAAAGAAAACCCCAGCCTTCTTGTTAATCTAAATAAAAAGGTAGATTTAGGGATTTTTGAAGATATTCTTTCAGATGAGATTACCCTAGGTGAAAATTATTTAGATATTTCAGTTGCCACCAACTCGGAAACTTTAAATAAGGCTTTTTCCGTCCTTGCAAACCACCAACTCATTGAGTCTATTGAGGTTAAGGAAAATCATCTTAAAGATATCTTTATGAAAGGAGAGTAAGGATGAAAGAAATTTTTCCAGCAGTATTTGAGTCGGTTTGGCGTCGCAAGGAAACGAAAATATACCTTGTTTTCGCACTCTACCCCTTGGTTTATTTCGTCGCCTCATTTTTTGGCCATTCAAATTTTATGCAAATTGTTAGTGGAGGTGGCGTAAAAGTTGGCTACATGGATTTTGCAGACATGATGTTAAATGCTGTAGATACAATGATGTTACCAACTTTAGCTCTCTTCTTTTTAACAATTTCAGTATTTAAGAGAGAAACCGATGACCATACTATGTTTTTGTATAAGGATATTAATAGAAAAAATATCTTTTTTGCAAAATTTTTCAGTCTAATTTTGATATTAATTATCTATTTAGGAACCTTTCTCTTGATTTCCTTGTTCGTACATTATACGAGGGTTGTTCATACTTCATTTGGGACTTATCGTTTCACATCGGATTCACTTTATAATTCCCTGATGCAATGTGTAGGAACTCTGGTACTTTTCTTGAAGGGAGCTCTGTCTATTGCCATTGCTGCATTTTTATCCCTGCGTTCAAATGTCGGTATGACCATGGTCTCGGCTATCTGTTTGTCTATTACTATGATGATTACTCAGGTAATTGGTGGGCCAATAGCAGCCCTCTTTCCTAATGGTTATAATCAATTTGCAACTTCCTTGAATAATATTTGGATTGGTCTTCTAGGTCCCCTTGTCATTACTCTAATTTATGTGACCGCCTTAAACCACTTCAGTTGGAAAAAATTCGGGAAATTGGAGTTTTAGTTATGGTTTGGAAGATTCTAAAATTGCTCTTACAATTTTTAAATAAACCCAAATTTATTTTAGGACTTTTCCTTAGCCTAGTTGGAACAATTATGGGACTTTTTCTCCCTCAATTTATTGGAAAGTTATTAGATAAACAGTTCTTGAACTTATTGCTTTCAAATCCTGTCACCTTACTCATTGTGCTTTTTATGTTTGTAAGCGTCTATATCATTCAGTCCTTATCAAGTTATTTGATTGGAAGTTGTGGTAGTCTATCTTTAAATAAAATTCAAAAGTATATTTATTCCAGCTTACTAAAGACTTCGGTCGTTGACCTTGACCGGTTTAGGAGTGGTGATTTATCTAGCCGTCTGACCAACGATATATCAGTATTACTAAATTTTATAACGATTATTCTTCCGAAGTTCTTCTTGCATATTATTGTTATTGCAGGCTCGGTTTACTTTCTGTTTACCATTAACACTTTTATGACCCTAATCTGTTTATTTGTTATCCCAATTCTATTTTTAGCTATTATTCCTTTGAATAATAGGTTGGAAAAACACTACAGTTCCTACCAAGATGGGCTAGGTAATATTTCCAGTCAGATTAGTCACAAATTCACTCATATTCGTTTAATGAAGGCATTTAAAGGTGAGACTGTTGAATCAGATAAGATGAATAGGTTTTTTGATAAACAAACGACAAGCTTTAAAAAAATCATCGGTTTATCTGCAATTCAAGGAACCCTTGTTAATGGGATGATGGTTAGCTTTATCATTATTTTGCTGATATTGGCAGGAATTGAAGTGTCAAAGGGAAACATGACCATGACAACTTTGACGACTTTTATCCTGTATACGACCCAATTAATTGATCCAATCGCAGATATATCAGACACCTTGCCAGAATTAGTAGAATTTAATAGTGTGTCAAAACGACTAGCACAAATTTTGGAGTTAAAGCAAGAAGAAAATTCTAAAACCGACCATAAAGTAGTAAGCAATGGGGATATCGCTTTAAAAAATGTTGATTTTTCTTATGAGAGGGATAAGGTCTTAAGAGATATTTCTGTCAATATCCCTTCTGGAAAGCATATAGCTATCGTCGGTCCTAGTGGAGCCGGGAAATCAACAATTTTTTCTTTACTTATGAAATTTTATCAAGGGTATCACGGCTATATCAGTCTTGGTGGTGAAAATTTAACTTCACTTCCTGTTGGACAGCTCAGAGAATTAATCTCATATATTCCTCAAAACAACACGTTATTTCAGGGGACAATTAGAGAAAACTTGCTATATGGGAAAAATAGAGAGATTTCTCCAGAGCGTCTGAATCAGGTTCTTTCCGATTTAGACTTATTGACCCTGGTCGATAGTTTAGAGAAGGGGTTGGATACAGAAATTTCTGATAGCGGAGTCGGTCTTTCTGAAGGTCAAAAACAGCGTTTCAATATAGCAAGAGCCTTATTGAAAGAGCATCCAATCTATTTACTAGATGAAGTGACAGCAAATTTGGATAGCGTTACTGAGAATATTATTAGTAAGGCTATTGATAAATTGACTAAAGGGAAGACAAGACTGACAATCGCTCACAGAATGAATACAATCAGAAATGCAGATTCTATATTAGTTTTAAATAAGAAGGGACAGGTTTCTGATTTTGGTACACATGAACAGTTACAAAAGAGGAGTACCTTGTATAAGAAATTTCTATCCAGCGTTACCAACATAGAAGGACAAGTCATTTAAACTAGCATAGATTTAAAAAAAGAGAGGAAAAACGAATGCAAAAAAGCAATAGTGGATTTAAAATGTTGACAGATAAGCAATTGTCAAAAATTAGCGGAGGGGCAGGCTATGTCATGCCGAGTGATTGGCCCTGGACCAAATTCAAGTGGCCGAGAGGGGTTATTCCATGGAAATGAAAAATAAACTAGGTAAAGTAAAGAAAAGATGGCTTACCTTTGCTGTGACAGCAGTAACGGGTCTAGCTTTTATTACAGTGGGAGCAGATTCTGTTAGTGCAGATAGTCAAGGACAGGCTCAAGATTCTCAATCAGTTCAGGTAGGAAATGAGAACCAGGCGACTAGCGATGGGAATCAGGCTAAGGTTTCTAACCAAGATGGAGAGATTCCTATTTCGCTAGAAGCAAATAACCAGTCAGAGGGGCAGTCTCAGCCAACACAATCGACTTCCGAAGCTAGTCAGGACCATCATAAGAGCCAGGTTGTTGAAACTACAAATGAAGTAGCTCCCGTGCAGACTGACTCTACAAGTGACTCTACAAGTCAAGCCACCGAGCTACCTTCGGTGGCTCCTGCTTCAGATGGGGCAGTCATCCAGCAGGCCCCTCAAAATCAAGGGTCAGAAGAAAAGCCTGTGGCGGCAGATGCTAATCAGGAACCAGCGACTTCTGTAACAACAGAAGCACCCACAGTCACCTCCAATACTCAACGAGCAGACATTAATAAGATTGTTGACGGATCTTCATCGGGGATTTCGACCCTTGATGCGGCGGCTTTAACTCTCGAATTTGAGAAGGCCCGTATCAAAGGTGCCACTGATGCTAATATCTTAGCCAAAATTCAAGAGGCAGGGCGTGCGGTTCCAAATAATCTGACTTATCTTAGTGATTTTTATGATGATAATACGGGAACTAGTGGAACGGCCTTTCGTGATAAAGCTAGTAATAAGGTGATTATTGCTTATACGGCTACTAATAATGATGGGAATGAATTACAGGATGCTCTAGGTTCAGATTTGATTGGAATTGGTTTGGCGCGTGGTCAGCACTACCAACCAGCCTATGATTTTTACGACAAGATTGCTGGTCAATATGGGGCAGAAAATATTGTCATTACAGGCCACTCCTTGGGTGGCAATGTGGCCCAGCGTGTGGCTCTGAGGAAAAACGTGGCAACGACAGTAGTTTATAATGCTGCTCCGCTATATATCCCAGCCCTTGCTTATGTTGGTAATAAGGTTTATGAATCTCTTCGTAAAACGTTTGATCTTCCTTCTAATAAGGAGGAAGCTAAAAAGACCATTTCAGATATCAAGAGTGATATGAAGACTTTTACAGGCAATGTTATCCGCATCACGACGACCAAGGACTGGCTCAACAACTCCATGCGTTGGTTGGGTGCTGTCTACCTAAGTAAGGAATACGTGATTCCTAATTCAGGCAATCATGATCTACAGACCATTGCTGGAGATGCCAAACAGGTGGCTAGTGTAAAGTCTCAGGTTAGTATTTAAGGAAGGGAGCAGCAAAGTGTTAGGTGAAAAAGACCTATCTAAAGAACAGGTTTGGAGTTAATTTAGCATTTTGCCACTATACAATTTCCTTTACTTAGGAATCCCTGTGAAAGACTCAAGTACAAACAAATGGCTCGCTCCTCAAAAGGGGTGAGTCTTTTGTGGGATGTTCAGCTTATATCAGTTATTCCTATCTAGTGATGACATTGCTGTCACAAGATTGACATTCTTTTGATATTGTACAGAGATATCAGAAAAGGGTATAATTAAGTTAGATTTAAACTCAGGGGGTACTTGTAGTGGCTATGAAGGAAGAATTGGGACAACTCATCAAGAAAAAAAGGGAAGCGAAGAAGCTTTCGCAGAAGAACTTATGTGGCAATGAAGAAGAACTAACTGTTCGCCAACTTCAGAGAATTGAAAAGGGCAAATCCCTGCCGACTTTGGAAAAGTTAGATTATATTGCTAGGATGCTAGAGCTACCTATTTCTGCATTATTAGGAGAAAATGATCTCCAAATTCCTGATGAATATTTCGAGTTAAAAAATCGGGTTGTTAAATTCCCAACTTATGGTGATAAGGCCAGAATTGACCAGAAGATGAAGATGATTGAGGAGATTTATGACAACTACTTTGAGGTTTTACCTGAAGATGAGCTACTCTTCTTGGACTTGACAGAAAGTCTTCTTGGGGGAATTCATGAAAAGGTACTCCCAAATATTGAAGAAATTTATGATGATGCTTTTGAACAGGTCTTAAAGAAAAAAGTCTTTCATTATAATGATTATCTTTATATTGATTATTTCTTGTTTAAATGTCAAAAAGAAAAGTATTACGATAAAAATATTTTAAAAAAAATTGAGAGAAAAATACTTAAACAAAGTTTAACTTTTGAAGAGCTTTATAATATAGAACTACTTATGTCAGTAATGAATTTAATCGGGGTTTATGTAAGTCATGATGACTATCAAGATACTATGCCTTTAATAGAGAAGGGGTACCGAATTATTGATAAGGCACAACTTCACACTTATAAACCAGGACTTCTTGAAGTTGAAGCTAGATACCATATTAGAGTGGAAGGGAACAAAGAGAAATCAAAAGAAATCTACCAACAAGCCTTGATGTTGGGAGAGATACTGGGCGATCAAGTAATAATTAATGATATCAAAAAAGAAATGAAAATTGATGGGATTGAATAGATTCCTTTGCTAGTAGTGGGTAAGGCGGGATCCTAGTAGCTTTGTATTTAGGGCTACTATCATTTAGAAAAGGGTGACATAGATGTCAGGCGACATCCATGTCGCTATTTTTTTAGGAGAGAAATAGGTAGAATAGACTTATCAAATGAAAGGAAGTTTTTAATCCAAATGAAATTGAGAAAAGTTCTAGAAATACTAACAGTAATTGCTATGTTAACAGTATTGTTTCGGTAGTATAGATAAATAGAAAGGAGTTATTTTGAAAAAGTATTCCTACGTTTATCAGGGTTTAAAAGGGAAGATTATGAAAAAATGACATTATAGTTATTAAGACCGTGCTTGCTTGGGCTTGGCTGGTTGCTTTTGGTAAACTGGTCTCTGCCTTTGCTACAGGGACGGCTTCCGGTTTGTTTCCTATCGTGGCTTATAATCGTATCCAGGGGAGCTTTGGTTGGTCCTTATTCTTGGGAGTTCTCTTTAGCATCTTGCTGGTGGCAGCTAAAGAGCCTAAGAAAACTGTGAAAATTTAAGTAAAATAAAAACGAGTTCCAAAGGGAGCTCGTTTTTATGGTCTATTCTTGAATAACGGTCAGTTCGCTCTTGATGCCGTTGAGCTCGATTGTGTTATCTGCTTCTGGATTTGAAAAGTCGTTAGTTGGCTGGCCAGCTTTTTCGAAGGCTAGCTTGGTCGTCAAGCCTTTTTTTCTTGCCACAAAGTCAAAATCTTTGGGAAGATAGACTTTGGAGCTGCAAGAAATTTGGTTGAGATCCAGTCGGCCAGAGAAGGAATTGAGTTTGATTTGGCAGTCTAATTTATTGTTAAGTTCAATATGGCCTTGACAGTCTGTGAGGGAGACTTCGGAGGCACGTCCATCTAACTCAAGATTGTCTAAGTCTAGGTCCAGCAGATTAAGACTTTGGCAGTTGGCTTTTACGTCAACATCTCTTAGGTAGTTTTTAGGCAGGGTCAAGAAAATCATCAGGTCTTCTTTGCAAGTACTTTCGCTTAAGTCCGCTGAAGTTCTGAGCTGGAGGTCAAGCAGGTCCCTGCTATCATCAAGTTTAATCTTGCAGGCTTGTTCGAGATTTTTGATGCTATTAGAAGCGAGACGAATCTGAATTTTTTCGTTAGCTCTTGCTTGCAGGTAAATGGTTTGACTGCTGGCTAAGTTGAGGTCGAAGTGCTTTGGCCTGTCGATATCATAACTGGTGTAGCTTTGATAGAGGAAGTCCTTAGGCTCAATCGGGCTGGCACTTTCGGCTAGCAGGTCGTCTAGAGAAATCTGGAAGAGTTGCGCTATGGCCTGAAGGTTGCTGATGTCAGGCAGGCCACCACCCGTCTCCCATTTAGTGATGGCTTGACGGGAAACATGGAGCTTTTCGGCTAGTTTTTCCTGGGAGAAGCCCAGTTCTTTACGGTAATGGCGGAGGGTTTGATCAAGTGTCATAATATTATTCCCTTATTTCTAATAGTTCTGTGAATAGCTTGAGGTCTAATTTTCTGGTCTCAGCCTATTCACTCTTTTACTCTACCTTGAGTGAGACTGGAGAACCAGCAAGTTTGTTTGTCATTTAATAAAATTTTGCTACTTTTCGTAGCATAGCACTATTATAACCTATTTAGCAGGTTGAGTCAGGGTTGTTTTCGTATCAAAGAATTGTGCTACAAAGCGTAGCGAAAATAGATAATTTGTTAATCATAGTTGCTGGTCGCGATTCTATTTTCTCGTTATAGTATGAGCGACCTAGTTAAAAGGAGGATACTTATGATTAAACAGGTTATCATTTCGGCCCATCAGCTTGGAAAAAGTTTTGGTGAAAAAAAATAATCAAGAGACGATCTTTTCTCATTTAAATCTTGAGATTTATCAAGGAGATTTTACAGTTATTATGGGAGCTTCGGGAGCAGGAAAATCCACCCTGCTCTATTCTTTGTCGGGAATGGACAAACTAACAGAAGGAGAAGTTTATATTGATGGTACTAATATCACCCAAATGACCAGCGATCAACTGGCCAAATTTCGTAGGAAACAATGTGGCTTTGTTTTTCAGCAAATTTATCTC
>ERZ773006.965-NODE-965-length-10549-cov-10.5855_pt1 | contig 10549 bp, 11 predicted proteins | sample MGYA00580843_ERZ773006 | MGnify/ENA primary metagenome ERZ773006 (study PRJEB29015, sample SAMEA2738011) | human oral metagenome | biome: human oral; feature: human-associated habitat; material: dental | place: China | collected 2052 ... | reverse complement strand
AGAAACTATAATACAGGATATTAACATTTATTAGTCCGAACATCACCACACAGAAAATAAAGTGATAACAAATAGATAAATAGAAAAAATAAAAGAATAAATATATATAAATACAATTACACAGAAAACGAGTGGTTGGAAAGAGATAAAAAAAGAAAATCATATAAAAGAATAAAGACATAAAACAATAAATAAACAAATAAATAAAAACATCAGATCAAGCGAAATTAAAATACAAAATATATTTATATATTTATACTATATAAAAAAATTCTGAAAAAAAGAAGAGTAGAAATCAAAAAGTGAAAGAATAAGGAAACACATTACTATATAAAATATAATCGCATTTTTATATATATACATTAAAGAATAAAACAACAATTATTTTAAAACACTTTTACTTTCTTATCTTTTTATTTTTCGCAATAAAAATGTTTAGACGTATTTGCGTGTTTCAATAAATAAGCGTATATTTGCAAGCATAAAAATATAACCACGCTTTTATGTGTGCATTTAGCTGAATTCATTTAAACATATTTATATAAATGAAGTTGAAGACATTTCCCGTTTCAGGGATCCAGAACGAGGTGCTGAACTGGAGCATGGGGCTGTTCCTTGCCTTCAGTGCAGTAGATCTCATCGACCACTGGACGGCAGCACCCAATGAAGGACAGAGCCTCTTCGTCGAAGCATTCGCCTCCATGCAGAGCCATACCGGAATACAGATTGCGGAGGCAGTCCTGCTGCTGGCGACGAAACTGGCAATGTGGGAGGCACTGCGAAGAGGACTGAAGAAAACAAATCATTTTTTCTTACAATTAGGAGTCATCCTCCTGATGCTGCTCGACACATTCATGACCGTTGCTTCCTGCCTGCCCTCGACCGTCATGGGAACGGATGGAAACACGGTACATGCGGTCTGCCAGAGCACCGCTCATCTGCTTACGCAGTTCTATCTGTCCTGCTACACCGTCTCCTTCCTCATACAGGCGACATTGGGCATCGGACTGGCCACAGTCTTCGCAGGCAGGATACGCTGGTATGGCGCATCGCTCCTTCTCTGTCCGCTGCTGACATCAATCCTCAACATGGTCTACCTTTATATATACAACAATGTGGGGGGCGTATCCATGCCCGACATCATAAAATATGGAACAATCGTCTCACTGGCAGGCTTTTCACTCGACCTGATTCCTTTCATACTCCTGCGACGGAGCATGTGTGCAGAGGAGGGATAGCCCACTCCGGACGGTTAAATACCTGCCGTCACTCCCCGGCATCCACGAAAATCCAGAGGAGCAAAGCGGAGAAAAACATCCTCTACCTCCTTCAAAAAAACAGAGAAAGAGAGAACCAACAGCCCTGCTCTCCTCACCGAAAGGGGGAGATAAAAGAGGAGCGTTCAACCTTCAGGCGCTCCGGAAGACAACGACGGAAAGAGCCGAATCCCCTACCCTACCCCTAAAAAGGGCATGGGGAACGAAGAAAAAAAGTCCATCAACCTGATCTCAAAAGAGCAAGGGGACGAAAAAAAGACAAACCGCCCCAGCTTTTCAAGGCAAGAAAAAAAATTACAAGCTGCCCTACTCCACCGATGAAGCGGTCAGGAAAAACAGTCCGCATCCTGCGCGGGAAGTCAGGGAAGGGGGGATAAAAAAGGAAAGAAACCCCTCCTAATCCATCCCGAGGCAGCATCAGAAAATACAGCCTGTATTTTGCATATTTACAGGCAGACGGCCGAAAAGGACAGAATATCGAAGAAATCACAGGCGAAAAAGCTGTCAGAATCTGACAAAAAAACAAATAGAATCGCAGAAGAAAGACAAAAAGGAAAAAAAAACAGCTTAAAGGACGCAAAGTAAACAAAACGGATGTCAAATTGACAGCTTCCCACATTGTCGCCAACAGGAGCCAACAGGCGTAAAGAGAGAGATCTCAAGACCAATTCGGCCTGTTCAAGAAAAAGATAGAAGAGGACACGACAGTCGGACGCCAATCAGAACACACAGTTCTAAGGAAGGAGACGCAAGGCTGCTCCGGGCTGTACAAGACAAAGATGGGAGAAGACGGGACTGTCGGACGCCGATCAGAGCAGACAGGCACGGAGAGAGAAATCTCAAGGCCGATTCGACCAGCCTGAGAGAAGAAGAGACCGTACATAAACAAAAAGAATTATAACAATATAGAAACGTAAAGACATAAATATATAAATAATGAAGAATAGGAAAGTTGTTTTCGCAAACCAGAAAGGTGGGGTAGGGAAGAGCACACTGTGCATTCTCTTCGCCAACTATCTCGCAGCAAAGGGGAAGTCGGTCTGCATCATCGATACCGACCTGCAGAAGACGATCCTCATGCAGCGCCGCAAGGACAAGCAGATCTATGAAGGCGAAGAAGAGCCCTACAACATACAGGACTTCGACGTGTCGGATGTTGAGACAATGCAGAAACTCGTCGATTCGGCCTCCGAGGTCGACGGCTTCGTACTGTTCGACTCGCCGGGCAACATCAGCGAGGACGGTCTGGCACCGCTGTTCGTGGGTGCCGACTACATCGTCTGCCCCTACGAGTACGAGGACAAGGCACTCGATTCGACCGGTGTCTTCGTGCAGGTGCTCAACGTGCTCCGCGAGCACAACCCGCAGATGACGGCGCAGCTCTTCTTCGTGCCCAACCGCATCGACCCGCGCATCGGCACGGCCGACGAACAGGAAATGTGGCGCAGAACCGATGAAGTGTTTGGAAACTTCGGGAAAGTAACGCCGGTCGTCAACAGCCGTGCCACGCTCAAGCGGACGAACACCTACGAACTGCTCGGAACACAGCGGGATGCAGTCAAGAAGGCATTTGAATACATGCTGAGAAGGATGAAGTAAAAAAAAGAAGCCTCACCCCCGGCCCCTCTCCGAATGGAGAGGGGAGTGAACAGCGGGATGCCCCTGTACGGACTGACGAAAGGACGGCAGCCAAACGCTGAACGGATTCGGATACCGAGAAAACAACATCCCAAGCTGAACATGATAATCCCGGCTGGCAGGCTTTAAGGAAAAGACAAGAGGGAAAAAACCGGACTTCAAAGCTCGAAGCTCAAACTCCAAAGGTCAAGCCCAAAAGGATAAGCCCATACCTCAAAGGTCGAACAACAGAGAGGAAAAAGGGGGAAAGGGAAAACCTCAAACCTCAAATCTCAAATCAAGGGGGAGGGAAACCTCAAAGGTCGAACAACAGAGAGGAAAAGGGGGAAAGGGAAACCTCAAACCTCAAACCTCAAATCTCAAATCAAAGATATGGTGAAGAAAAAGAAAACGAAGGTTGTCATGCCGGCAGGGCTGACCAACCTGACGCACAGTGTGCAGAGAGGAAATGTAAATGCACCTGCGGCAGAGATAGAACCGCAAGATACGGACGAACAGGACGAACAGGACGAACTGTCCGTGCAGGAAGACGTCGCACTACCGGAAACAGAAGACGACGGCCGGCACTCATCCGCCCCGGCAGAGCCGGAACGGCAGCCGACGGACTACGAGTACGAACGCAGTACCGCCCGGCAGACACCACAGACCAGCCGGTTCGGACACGTCAGCCCCAAGCAGGAGGCTTCCGACAGAAAGAACCGCACGGCACCCGCCGCAAAGAAGCTCCCCAAGGCAGAGGGCAGGCAGCTCGCCCGCGAATATTCCCTGGCGAAGGACAGCGGTGAGGACAGCTGGCAGATCTTCCTCGACCTGGCACGCGACTACAAGGCACGCGACTCCCGACTGGCAACCGTCTACATCGATTCCGACCTCAAGGGTGTCCTCGACCGCCTCAAGTCGGCCACAAGCGTCAAGCTGCCCTCCACGGCACTGCTCAGTGCCATCGTCGCCCGCTTCGTCTTCGAACACGAGAAAGACATCAAGAACGCCATCTTCGGAGAAAGCCTGCTGTAAGGGAAGGCCTCCCGAAAAGAAAGCCTCCCCAAGCCGTCTGAGAAGCGACAGCCATCCCAGCCCCCTCCAGCGGAGGGGATTCGCCGCACGGAAGTAGCGGGGCGGTAACGCCTGTTACCGCCTATCCACGCTTATCCGCACCTGCACATCCCCCGCTGAGGGGGTTGTGGAGTCCCTTCCCTCAATGCACCTTCTTCCGCTTCCCGCTGAACTCCGTGAAGTCCACCCGGATGATCTCCACCCGGTGGAAGCTCTTGTGCGCATATTTGTCGCCGATCTCCTTGAAGTCGGCCGACAGCTTGTCGATAAGCAGGTGCAGGGCTCGCATCTTCTCTTCGTCGCTGAGGTGGATGTGCGCCTCGCCGAAGAAAATCGCACTCTCATACTCCGTCGTGAAATTTCGGGGCAGCAGATGCACGTTGCCGATGATGCAGAGCGACACCTTCGGGTTCTGCTCGATGGCCTCCAGCTTGCGGCCCGCCGGCGCACAGTGGATGTAGACACTGTGGACGCCGTCCCACACGAAATTCACGGGAATGCCATAGCCGCCCCCTTCCGATACCATGCTCAGCACGCCATACTCGCCCTCGCGCAGCAGCTCCAGGGTACGTGCCTCGTCCAGCAGACGATCCTGTCTGCGGACGCGTTCATTCACATATTTCATTTTGTTCATCATTTTATGGAAAACACAAATCACTGATGGGCAGGCGCGCTCGTGTGCGGTTGCGAAAAAAGACGACAAACAGACAGCCGTACCTTTCCGTCTTCAGTCTTCCCATCAACACAAAAAAAGAACCTTGACTGATTCACATCACCCAAGGTTTAAATACTAAAACTAAATTAACCACTAAAAAAACTTGATGCAAAGATAAAGGGTTTTCCTGAAAAAAGCGAATATTGAACAGGGCTTTTTTTGTATCCAACGATTTCTTTAACTTTTATTAGGTTACAGACTGTCAATTTTATCGACAAAGACGTTAATTTAATAGAATCCAAGTCTCTGGACCAACAGGGAAATGTCAGTAGAAACCGAAAATCCATGTTATGCAGAACGAAAAGAAATGACATTTCCCATACAGAATGTATCCGATTATCCAACAGAATTTCCCGAAATACACACGCTTCCCAGCAGACGGGTCAGCCGCCCATCACATTTCCGCAGCCCATCCGCCCACAACCGCCCCCGCTTCCTGCCTCTCCGATTTTCATACAACAGCACAGGAAAGCCGCCCGCTGCAACGACCCGACACCATCCCCCGGTATTCCTACGGACAGGTGTCCCGCCACACACACAGCAGAAACAAGACGGGGCATCACGGATTTGGAGTGATGGGGGCTGTCTCGTGAGCTGATGACCTTGATGAAACATCACACAGAGGCAGGGAGTGAATGAAGGCAAAATCCTATTACGGAGGCACCGGCGGTGCTTGCAGCAGAGGCCATCTGAGAGCTTTACCGGAGCATTCGTCGGTGAGAATCATGAATGGCGTTTGCCACGAAAATAAAAGAACCCCGTACCCCCTCTGTCACTCTTTTTTTACCGCCGGTATCTCCAGGATAGTTTTCTTCCTTTCTTTTCTCCACTTCTCAGTGTCCCGCATTATGTAACAGGCTTGCTTGATCATTCCCTGTCCCGGAAGAAGCGCAAGATGTACCTACCGCTCTACATCCCCAGACACCGTCCGACCGTCGTAGGCCGCCTCCGTCCCCGCCTCCCGGCAAACGCAGCCTGTAATAGCACAGGAACGGGCAGACCGGCGCAGAACCGCCATGAGACACCCGCAAGGCATTCCCGTCCTGCCTCCGGATACCCCAAAGGAAACTCTGGGAGACGAACCCTGCAGCAACGACAAGAAGGGAACTTATATAGTAGTCGGCTATATATAAGGTATACAAGGAGCGGAGAAACACGCACGCAAAAAGGGGCAGGTTTCCTGCCGCCAGACGGCCGACAAAAAGGGAACATATCAGGAGAAAGGTTTGTAGTCGTGTAAACCGTTGATAATCAGCATCCATGTCGGAGCGCACAGCAGCTAACTGCGACAAAAAAGTGACAAGTTTAGCGTTTGGCTCAATCAAAAATCAAGCATAAAGCAGACAAATCATTGTGAATAAGCGGATTATGCGGAAGAAACATCAAGACAACCCATCCGTATGTTCCTGATTTGTCGCCCTGCGTTCGGGCAGAAAAGGAAGGCAAACGGACGAGGAAAAAACAGAGGAAATACGGGCCGTGCGACAGATAGGGAAGTAAAAACTCAACGCCCTTTCCCGTCTCTGGAAAGACAGACCGGGAACAGCCGGAAGCCGTCTCCGGACAGACAGCCGGGTGCATCCGCCATCATACGTCCTACGGACGACCCGCATCCGCCGCCGCTCCCGGCCTCGGACCGGATCCTGTCGGATAAAACCTAAACCGCTGTATCCGTGCAGGATACGGATGTCCTAAGCCGGCTCTTCCCTGTACTTTTCTCCGGTTCACGATGCCTTGCCGGACAGGAGGAAGACAACCGCAGAATCCCTGTCCGCAAACAAGGAAGACACCCCCGGAAGCGAAGTGCGACAAAAAGGGAGGTTCGCCCCAAAACTTTTGTTTAAAATCATCTTCCCGCGAAGGAAAATCCTGTTTTCTTTCCGAACACAAAACTTCTTCTCAAGTTAGAATATCGTTATATAATCTTTATTAGATATTAGTAGGGGATCCGCAACCTGCTGTCAACCAATCTGCTGCAACCCTGTCAGACGACAGGAAGGGAACATGGCGGCGACAGACAGGGAAGAGGCGTGCGACAGATAGGGAAGGGGACAGCGACAGATGAGGAGCAGTTCCGTCTGCCTGTCCGACAAGTTGGGAGGATGGGTGCGACAGATGGGGAGGAACTCTGTCGTTTTGTTGAAATATCATGACAAAACAGCTTGTTTCCTCTCATTTCCCCTTTGTCTATGCTGTGTGGACGGGGGAGGGTAGGGGAGAATCCGGCCGGATTCTCCGACTTCTTCAAGGTTTGATTTTTGTGGATAACCATCATATTGTCAGTAGCTTGTATTCCATGCCGAGAAAGACTGTCCGACGAAAAGGGAAGTTCTGCAGTGTCGGAAGCAGCCTCCTTTAACGACAAATAGGGAAAATATTGAAAATAAATTACATGAATCCTTTCCCGTAGCCCCCTTCTTCCCTCACCGGATCTCCCTCTTCCCCTCCTGAAAGTCCCCCTTCTTCCTTCACTGGAGATTCCCTCTTTCCTTCCCGAAAGCCTCCTTCTCTCTCACCAGAATCCGCCTCTCTTCCCCCTGGAGTCCCCTGAGCCTCTTTCCCGTGCTCGCCTTTTCCGTTCCCTTTCTTCCTTCCGGCTTCCCTCTGTCTCCTCTGCTTTCTGTCCTCCGGAAAGGCCGCCCTTTTTCCAGCCGATGCCTGTCCGTATTCCAGCCAACGCCCTCTTGCCGTCCAACCAAGCACCGTTTGCATTGCAACCAAGCACCTTTTGCCGCCCAATCAACGCCCTTTTGCCGCCCAACTAATCAAAGAAAATGAAGAAAAGTCGAGGTTGGTGTAAACTAACTGATAATGAGTAGGAAACGGAACGATTTGCATAAAACAGCTCTGTTCGTAAAGGGCGGTAATATGCAGATTTAAGCAGAAGTTCAGTTACCAAAGCGTTACCCAATTCTCACATAGGTAATGATAAAGAAGAAGTAGGTAACTGAATTATTTTCGCTCGTGTTGCTGTTGCTATGGTCGGCAGTTTTCTACATAAGTGAGGAACGCTTTGAAATTGGTAATTTTGCCACAAAACATCAAAGCGTATGAAACAAGAGAAAATGAAGGTGTTGCTCTACCTCAAAAAGAGCGGACTTGACAAGTCGGGCAAGGCTCCGATTATGGGACGTATCACACTTGGAAGGAGTATTGCGCAGTTCAGTTGTAAACTCTCCTGCAACCCCGACTTGTGGAATCCACGAGAGAGCAGAATGGACGGCAAGAGTCGTGAGGCGGTGGAGATAAACAGTAAATTGGAAAATCTGCTGTTGTCTGTTCAGTAAACTAAAATCATTATGAGAAGTACATTCAAGATACTGTTCTATATCAACAGACAGAAAACTAAGACAGACGGCAATACCGCCATTCTCTGCCGTATCACCATCGATGGAAAGAGCACAGCCATTACCACAGGTGAAGAGTGCAATCCCTCCGGGTGGAACAGCAAACAGGGGTTGACAACCAATAGGAAGACCAACCAAAGAATCAATGAGTTCAGGGAATTGGTAGAGAACACCTATCGGGACATACTGACGAGGGAAGGAGCGGTAAGCGTGGAACTTATCAAAAACCGTTTGCAGGGTATTGCCACCAATCCCACCACACTCCTTGCCATGAGCAGGGCGGAGCTGCAAGCCGTCAAGGAGAGTGTGGGCAGGTCAAGGGCAGAGGTGACTTATCTGAACCTTTACTATTCTGATAAAAATCTCCGAGAATTTATCGAAAACAAAGGAGTACAAGACATATCTATCGCCACCATTACGGAGAGTCTGTTCGAGGAATACCGCTTCTTCCTGAAAAAGCGTGGGCTGAAAGCATCGACTGTCAATACCAATCTCTGTTGGCTGAGCCGACTGATGTTCCGTGCGGTCAGCAAGAGGATTATCCGCTGCAATCCGCTTGATAACGCCAAGTATGAGAAGGGGGAAAAGAGAATACGCTTCCTACAGTTGGAAGTCCTTACTATTACTACCATAGAACTACAGGCTACAATATAGTTGTCCTTTAAACATATTATTTTAATCTGGAATTTGTGGGGTTGGAATAAGTTATGTATTTTTGCAGTCATATAGTACACAATTACGTTATGCAATAAAACACCTATGAAATATAGATACAAAATAATACTCATATTTTTAGCTGCCGTGTTTAAACTAAGCTCTATTTGTGGGCAAACAGACACGGCTACGCTAAAAATTAGTTATAAAGCAGCATTTAAGTCTCGTGTAGAACGTCCGCAGCTGTTCGATGATATGATATTATTGGTTGGAAAGCAAATGAATATATTTTCTGTTTAGGGCAAATGCTTGGTGCCACCAGGAAAGCATAAAATTAACTTTGTGGTTTGGGAGCGAACATCGGTGCCTCGAGGGTATAGCTCGCAGAAAATGTTCGACTATGATGTAGAGATAGAACTAAAATCGGGTGGTTTATACGTCGTACAAGAACACCCTTTGTTGCCTTCTTTGAACATATCTTTAAGCTGTTTTGCTCCTAATATGCGTAAAATGGAGAATGAAAACCATAAACAGAGAGTTTGAATGTTACCATTCGGGGTGTTCTACTCGTTGTTTTGGCAAAATAATATCGTAAAGAATAAAGTAATATTACCTTATAAATATGGATGCAAGTACACTCTATTTCTGTTTATTTTTGTGGTGGGTAATTAGCTATTTAGCTGTTTCTTACCTGGTAAACCCGTCTCATGTGCGTTGGAACAACCCTATAAAGCAAAGTCGTTTTGTAGTTCTTTCGGCTCTTGAAGTATCTTTTTTAAGCTTTATAGCACATTCTTACGTATATATAGAGGAATATCAAGCGAAGAATAACATAGAATTCAAATCAATATCCCACTTTTTTTCCTGTCTTACCGACCCACAGTCGAAGCCCATTTTCGAGGCAGATTACTTCTTAATGTTAGTTTTAATAGTTGTTATTTCTATAATTCCGCTTATCCGACACCTACGTTTAATATGGTGGATAAGTAGACACCCACACTATTCAATACTTATTTTCAAGGTGATACCCGAGATGCCGCCTCGCCAAATATTTATACTCAGCATAGATAATAAGGAATCTTGTGGCGGAAGATACATCTTGTCTTATTATAAATACTTGGTGTTGCCAGGCAAACATAAGTACCGATTCTGGTTGGGAGAACTTCATGGAAAAGGCAGTTATTGGCGTTTGTTCGCCCAAGAAATGGACCTTGATTTGTTGGCAGGGCATCAATACATTGTAGAAGAAGATGCTATGGAAGACAAGTTTAACATTCATGATACTTCGTCAGTTACCGATAGAGATAACGAAAGTAAAGAAACAAGTTAAAAAAATAGGTTATGATCATTGATTTTTTTGGATTTTAAGTTTGTGGTTACTATCCTTTTTGGTGGCTATTTTGCTATATTTTAAATGGACCGCCCCCATTCTCGATCGATGGAACAACCTATTATGACGGAGCGTTAAATTTGTAACACTTAGCGGTACCCTTCTTTTTATCAGTATCTGTGTGTTCTGTTACAAAACTATTGAGTGGGAAGTGTCTTCTAACAATACCGAAATTCGGAACTCTAACAGTCCTTCTTCCGATGATTCAAAGCCCAGAGTTATCTTCTCTCAGAAGGGCGATTTCATCTACATATTAGTTGTTCTATCTCTGGCATTTGCCTATTTTCTTATTCAATACCAGCGTTTAAAGCGATGGATAAGCGAACACCCAGACTACGCCATACTGGTTTTCGACCTTCAAGATATGGGGTATGTTAAGCAAAAAGGGAGAATAATAAACGATGGTTTTCTCCCTATTAGCAGAGAACGAATCTACTTCACAAGAAGCGACTGCGGTTCCTGAAAGAGAAAGACC
>ERZ773006.963-NODE-963-length-10566-cov-56.7143_pt1 | contig 10566 bp, 10 predicted proteins | sample MGYA00580843_ERZ773006 | MGnify/ENA primary metagenome ERZ773006 (study PRJEB29015, sample SAMEA2738011) | human oral metagenome | biome: human oral; feature: human-associated habitat; material: dental | place: China | collected 2052 ... | reverse complement strand
GTCTAGATATTGGGCGTGCTGATCTAGATGTTCCGAAATCTTGGAATGCGTTCATTGATTACAAATACTTTGAACATGGTTCCTTCTTCGGTGGCAATGGCACGGGTGCAGTACCTGATCGTTATTTAGATGGTATTCGCAGCTTTACATTTGGTGCCGGTTATGTACCGCGCAAGGACTTGCTTCTTGAAGCATTCTATACATTTGATGCGAAAGGCACTAATAAACGAGACACTTTATATGGTAGTGAAAGCTTTAAGTTAGGGGATTATACACGAATTCAAGGGACCTATAGGTTCTAATGCTCAGTCTGTAAACAGGCAGAAAGGTTACTAATATGGAAAATTTAAATTATGTCATTCACTTATTTCATAGTGGCGGGTATGTAATGTATCCATTGTTACTCTTGTCTTTCATGGTTATCGCTATAGCTGCAGAACGTGCTTTCTTCTATCGTAAGTATGCAGGCAAAACATTTGTTGTAACTCATGCAGTAAATGAATTTGCAAAACTACAACGTTGGGATGAAATCGATAAAGTCATTAAAGAGAACCCTTCTATTGCAAGTCGTATTGCGGAAGCAGGTTTAAAAAATGATTCTAGCGAAGAAGCAATGAAGACAGCCTTTGCTGATCAAATGGGGGTTGATGCAGTTGGCTTCCGAAAATATATGGACTACTTAAGTGCAACAGTTACAATCTCTCCATTATTGGGATTGCTTGGTACGGTAACAGGTATGATAGGTTCTTTCAGTATCCTTGACTCCGGTGCCGGTGCATCTGCCATTACTGGTGGTGTAGGTGAGGCTCTTATCGCCACAGCATCTGGCTTATGTGTGGCCATAATGGCGTTTATCGTCTACACAATTTTTAGTCATCGTTTGGACTCCATTATTAACCAAATTGAAAATATGTGTGTAAATATAGTTACAGCTAAACGAGAAGGGTGGAAATAGTTATGAACTTGCAAAGCTTTCGTATGAAAACTAAGCCGGAATTCATGATTATTCCAATGATTGATATCATTTTCTTCTTGTTGGTATTCTTCATGATGAACAGCTTGCAAACAGTGGCTCAAAAAGCCTTGTCTGTACAATTACCACAGGCTACTAGTGCTTCTGCACCGGCTCAATTACCAGTGGTTCTAACATTAGATGCAGAGGGTCATATTACGATTGATAACAAGCCAATGAGCATTGACGATGCTGAGGCAATGGTAAAACAACGTATCCAAGAAAACCCTAATGCTAGTGTTATCTTACAAGCTGATAAACGAGCGGCTCATGGTCAAGTAGTAGCAATCATGGACATGTTAAAACAATCTGGCGTTAAACGCTTAGCTATTGCAGCTGAACAGAAAGGATAACTATGGGACTAGGCATATCATGGAAAAAAGCAGCCATTATATCCGCCGTAGTTCATCTTATTGCTCTCTTTATTGCTGTAATCTTTTTTGTAGTGGTTCCAGCCATTCAAGAAATGGATACCTATGAAATCGACCTCACACAAAGTGTGCTCGATGATGGTGGCAGTGGACATGCTGGTGGTGGCGGAGGCAACAGAGCCGATCTGTTCCCTAAACCACTGTCAGCAGATGAAGTAGCGGCAAGAACAAAGGCTGTTGTAGCAAATGTTGAACCATCTACAGCAACAGATATTCCTGATGCAGTAGATGTGGCAGCTAAAGGAAGCGAAAATAAAGGTAATACATCTGGTGATAATTCCGCTGTCGGTGGCACAGGCCCTGGATCAGGTGGTGGTTCTGGCGGTGGTCATGGTACCGGTGAAGGTACTGGCGTTGGAGATGGTAGAGGCCATGGTACTGGTACAGGTGATGGTACCGGTGAAGGTGATGGTCACGGCACAGGCAAAGCAGCCTTTAATGTAGAGGGCTTTTATGCAGCCGTAGATAGCCAAAAACAAATTCCTTATGCGGCTATTAAACGTAAAATGAACGTAGATGTTACAATTAATGTAATGGCTAAATTAGATACTAATGGTAATTTAATAGACGTTTATCCAACTAGTGGTGGCGATGAGATATTTGTAGAAGCGGCTCTTGATGCAGTGCGACGAGCGACTCCGTATCCAAATGAAACGGGGGATATACAACCAGTAGAAGTTCCTGTACACTTTGTAGTACAGGCTGATGGCGAAGACGAAGAAGAATAAATATATTTAAGTAATAAAGGAGATCATTATGAAATCTATTATTTTATATTCTTCCCTAACGGGAAATACAAAAAGCGTAGCGGAAGCAATGGCTTCCGTTATGCCTGCGGGGACACCTTGCATTCCTGTAAAAGATGCACCTGAAAATTTAGCTGATTATGATACAGTATTCGTAGGTTTCTGGGTGGATCGAGGTACAGCGAATAAAGAAGCGGCAAAATTGATTGAAACTTTAAAAAATCCTAATGTGGTATTCTTTGCTACATTAGGTATGTATGCTGATTCTGATCATGCTCGTGAAAGTATCGAGAAAGCTTCTGAATTATTGCCTAACAAAGAAGCTCTTGTAGACGGCTTCGTATGCCAAGGTAAAATCGATCCTAAAGTAATCGAAATGATGTATAAAATGTTTCCACCTGGATCTGCACATGGGCAAAGCCCAGAGCGCGATGCGTTACATAAAGCAGCGGAAACTCATCCAGATGAACAAGACTTTGCAAATGCAAAAGAATTTACAAAATCTGTACTTGCAAAATTGCAAGCCTAATTTCTGAAAGGGGATTGGAGTATGAGTTTAGCAAGTTTTTTTGAGTCCATTCCGGAGAAACAACGCAATCTACAATTAGGTTTAGAATGCGATAATCCGATGAGTGGTGCATTTCCTCATAAACGGGTTGTTCATGCAGGCCTTAATGGTACGCTCGTTTCTCCGAAAGAAACACAATCTGTTTGGGATACATTGATGAATGGTGTTCCTAAAAAGGGTGAAATGCAATGCGCTTACATTCATATTCCGTTTTGTAAGACAAAATGCACATATTGTGGATTCTTCCAAAACGGTACAAGTCAAAGTGTTGAAGACCAATATATTGATGGTCTAATTAGTGAATTAAAGCTCGCTAGTGAGCGTCCGAGATTAAAAGATGGTTTAATCCATGCCGTGTTTATCGGTGGCGGTACACCAACATCTTTATCACCGACAAACTCTGAAAGATTGCTCAAAGCCATTAAAGAGTACTTGCCATTGGCAAACGATTATGAGCTTACCTTAGAGGGTCGTATTCACGATTTGATTCCTGAAAATCTTGAAGTTTGGATGGCAAACGGCGTTAACCGTATGTCCATTGGCGTACAATCTTTCAACACAGAAGTGCGTCAAATGGTAGGCCGTTTAGATATGAAAGAAACCGTATTAGAACGTCTAGCAGCTTTGAAAGCTTATGGTCAATGTTCTGTTGTTATTGACTTGATCTATGGTTTACCTGGTCAAACTATGGAGGTTTGGGAACAAGACTTAGCAGATTTGGTAAGCTCTGGCGTAGATGGTGCGGACTTATATCAATTAAATGTATTTGATGGTAGTGATCTCAATAAAGACATTACAAATGGCAAAGTTCCAGCTGCAGCCACAACAGCGATGCAAGGGGATATGTTTGAATTTGGTCGTAAATACCTTGATGAACGCTCCTATCGTCGATTGAGTGCCGCTCACTGGAGTGCTAATAATCGTGAACGTAGCTTGTATAACACTTTAGCTAAATCGGGCGTTCCAATGTTCCCATTTGGTAGTGGTGCAGGTGGTAACGTCGACGGTTATGGCATGATGTTACATCGTGCATTAAAACCATATGAAGATATGGTTACCCGCGGTGAAAAACCATTTATGGCCCTTATGAAACAAAGTGATTTACAACCTATCGTAAACCGAGTAGTAAGTCAATTAGAACAAGGATTCCTCAATATTATGAGCTTAGTAAAAATGGATTCCAGATTAGATGAATTGAACTGGCTCTATAAATTATGGGAAGAACGAGGTCTTGTTGCCTATAATGGTTTGCTTTATAAATTGACTGATGCAGGTGAATTCTGGACTGTAAACCTTACGCAAAGTACATTAGAAGCTGTTGAATATATCATGACTGGTAAGAATTCCTTCGCTATAGAAGCAGTAGCAGCACAAGATACAAAAACAACTTCTAAAGAAAATCCTAACCAAGAGGTTCGTGGCATTGGTCAAGGTAAAGCCAATATTTCTGTACCAACTGACGAAGATTCCGAAGCACAACGTAAAGATGCTCTTATTACTAAGGCTAAAGCTGAAATTGCTAAGAGCGGTGCTTCTGGCGAAGCAGCAGAACGAATGGTACAAGCTATGTACAATTTAAGTGCTGATGAGATTGAATATATGATGGAACGTATGATGTCTTAAACTGTTATGTTACACCTTAATTCTAACAACCTCTCCCAATAACCAACATATAATATACAAGACATATTACGTGACATATACGTGCTCTCTGTAGTACAAAGTAACCCCAGACTGTAGTCTGGGGTTTACTTTTTATAGAGCGAAAGGTATTCTGTAGATATAAGACTTAAAGGGCTTTAAACAGTATAAGAATAGATATACAGACCTATAAGGCTATAAAAACTGATTACTGTTAAATTCATAAATTGATAAGAAAGATATTGAATCTATAAGATGTAAAGTAATATTGCTTATATAGCTAATTGTAGGCTTAGGAGGTTAGTATGAGTACATTTCCTCAAAAAGAAATAGATATTGTAGGTATCGGGGCTAGCACATTAGACCGCTTCATCGTTGTCGATCATTACCCAACGGGACGTGAGGTACAACAAGTTGTATCTTCTACCACCGATGGTGGAGGACCTGTAGCTACAGCATTAGCCGTTGCAGGTAAATATGGTGCACGTACGGCGATGATTGACAATATCGGTGACGATATGGTGGGGCGTCATATTTTAGATGATTTCAAAAAATATGATGTTAATACCGATGCTATCCACATTGAAAAGGGTGAAAAGAGTGGCGTTGCTACAATCCTAGTAAAGCATAGCACTGGCGAGCGCGCCGTATTTTTTGAACGTTCTACTGCGCCAGAACCAGCGTTTTTAGATTCTCATAAACAATTAATGGCAGAAACTTTTATTTTGCATATCAACGGTCGTCATAGAAACTTAATGCGTTCTGCCATGGATGTTGCAAAAGAGGTGGGGACAATCATCTCTCTTGATGGTGGAGCACAACGCTACGATGAAGATATGAAACCAATCACTGAAGATAGTCATATCGTTATCGTTGCCCGTGATTATGCTGAGAAGTATACGGGCACTACTGATTTAGAAGAGGCCTGCCATATCATTCATGAACGTGGCGCACTTATTGCAGGGGTTACGGATGGCGCTAATGGTAGTTATTTCGTATGGCCTGATGGAACTTTCTATCGTTGCCAAGCATTCCCTCAAGAATATGTAGTTGATACAACGGGGGCCGGAGATAGTTTTCATGGTGCATTTCTTTCAAAGCTTGTTACATTATTGAGAGAGTTAGCCCCAGTAGAAGGGTTAAAGACCTCTACATATGCTATAGAGTTATTACAACATTGTGGACATTCTGATTTAGAAAAGGCTGCTATTTTTGCGTCCGCTGTAGCAGCTCTAAATACGCAAGGGCTTGGTGGTCGTAGTGCTTTACCAAGTTTACAAGTTGTAAATAAGTTAATGGGATTGGAGTAAATCAGTATGTGGCACGATATTTCTCATTCTCATGTACAACGGTACATGCAACAAAATCCCTATCGATTATTAGCGTTTAGCTTTCTAGGCGTCATGATTATAGGTACAATATTGCTTATGTTACCGATGTCGAGTGCTCAGGGACAAACGACGGCTCTTGTAGATGCCGCTTTTACAGCCGTATCTTGTGTTTCGGTAACAGGGCTGACCACTGTAGATACTTATTATCATTGGTCTTTATTTGGTAAGATTATAATGGTTATCCTTATTCAGTTAGGTGGGTTAGGAATTGTATCTTTCACGACCATAATTGCTTTGCTTTTAGGTAAACGAGTAGGCCTTAAAAATCGTGTGCTTTTGTCCGAGGACGTCGGACAGGATGGTATGACTGGTTTATTACATATTACGAAAAAGTTAACGCTGTATACCTTTGCTATTGAAATTGTGGGAGGCATAATCTATACGATTCAGCTATATCCCTATATTGGACAGGCTGCATTGTATACCGGTATCATGCAAGCTATTTCCACTTTTTGTAATGCTGGATTTGTATTTTTTGATAATGATCTACCTTATGTTATGGTAGGGGACATATTATTTAATATCAATACGGCCGTGCTAATTGTGATCGGTGGTTTTGGCTATTTAGCGGCCTTTGACATATGGTCACACCGTAAGGTGAGACGATTTGTTGACTTAAAACTTCACACTAAGATTATGTTAGTAGGCACAGCGATTCTTATCTTATTAGGAACTATCATTTTTTTAGGAGTGGAATGGTCAAATCCAAAAACCTTTGGAACATTACCGATTTGGAATAAAATAATGGCCTCTTTATTTCAATCGATTACGCCGCGTACAGCTGGGATTGCAACGGTTGATTATAATGCATTACATCCAATTACCTTGTTTGTTACCATTATTCTCATGTTTATTGGGGCTGGACCAAACTCTACCGGTGGAGGGGTTAAAATTAGTACCGTAGCAGTAACCATACTTGCATCGCGTACCTTGTTTAATAACCGTCCAGATACGGAGATTTTTGAACGTCGTATTTCATTAGTAACCGTGCTTAAAGCCAACGGGATTATATTTTTATCGCTCCTTCTCATTTTAATAGCCACATGTTATCTGGCCTGGGATGAGCCTTATGATTTTATCCGATTGTTATTTGAGGTTACGTCTGCCTTTGGGACTGTAGGCCTTACGACGGGAATTACGCCTGATTTATCTGAAAGCAGTAAATGGGTGCTGATGCTTGTTATGTTTACCGGTCGTGTCGGTGTTATGACCGTTATTGGTACATGGGCTCTTAGGACATCACCAACGAAGCCAATTGGGTATGCAGAAGAGAATGTATTGTTGTAATTGAGTAGAATAGTTAGCCTATCAGGAGATATAGCATGAAATATAAAACAATAGCTGTCATTGGTCTTGGACAATTTGGTACGACCATCGCCAAGATGTTAGCCTCTATGAATCATGAGGTTTTAGGTGTAGATATTAATCCAGAAATTGTACAAAAGGTTTCCCCTTATGTTACACATGCTATCGTAGCAGATACTACTGATGAAGAGGCCATTAAAGCCTTAGCTTTGAGCCAATTTGATATAGTTATTGTTGCTATTGGGGATAATATCCAGGCAAATCTTATGACTTCGATGTTATTGAAAGAAATGAAAATGCCTCATGTGGTTTCGAAAGCTGAAAATGCACTCCAAGGTAAGATGCTCAAGAAGATGGGGGTAGATATGGTCATCTATCCAGAATATGATGTGGCACAACGGTTAGCTCAATCGTTGACACGAGAACATGTAATGGATTACTTACAGCTATCTAAAAGCATTAGCCTTATTGAAGTAGATATGCCAAAATTTTTGGTAGGCACCTGCTTAAAAGATTCTAATCTGCGTGAGAAATATAATCTTAATGCTGTAGGGATTAGACGTGGGGAGGATTTAGAAGTCCCTCCTAATCCGTTTACGATTCTTTCAGCAGAGGAAAAATTATTAGTTATAGGGAATAATTCTGATTTAGATGCATTAACAGTGTAGTAAGTATACGAAAGAGATATAAATATATCGAAAAAATATGATATAATAAGATAGAATTCAGTATAGGCCATACGTATTCGTATGGCCTTTTAATATAGAAATGAAGGTTATTATGACAGAGGAACAATATATAACGGCACTGACCAATAACCCACATGGGATTCGAAACATTTCAAATCCTACAGAAGCTATGCAACTTACATGTGTGGGACAAAACGGCATGCTGTTACAATATATTAAAGAACCTACTCAAAAGGTTATTGAAACAGCGCTTTCACAAGCACCACGAGCTATACAATTCGTTGAAAATCCTACAGAAGAATTGTTAAAAGCCTTAGTGGAAAAAGATTGGGCGGTTTTAGAATATATCGACAATCCGTCTGATACATTAATAAAAAGTGCGTTAGCTCAATCAGGTTGGGCTATTCGCTATATTGCGAACCCATCTGAAGAATTGCAATTAGAGGCGGTGAAGGCGAATTATGATGCCTTACAATATATCAATGCTCCAAGCGAAGCTGTGCAGTTACAAGCCGTGCAAGAGAGTTACTTAGCCTTGCGCTACATTGATGAGCCTAGCGTAGCTGTACTAGAAGCAGCAGTAAAGCAAGATCCACAGGCAATGCGTCAGATTACAAATCTCACTAAGGACTTGGCTTTGCATTTATTTAAGGTAAGTGCGGCTATCGTCGGTTATATACCTAATACATTGGGCGTTACGGTAGACGAAATCAAAGATATAATTCTAGATGCCATTTCTAGCGATACCGTTGATGAAGACTATGTACGCGAGTTAATCAACAATAAAGCTATCGGTGGACGTCAATCCAAATGGCCTATTGATATATTGTCACTTATTGATAGGTATGGTACTAGAACTGTTAAAAGAATTGCAGTAGGCGAATATTTGAGATATTAGAACGGAGATACAATGAACTTTATAGATACAATGGCAAGCGTTGAATTAGTGCTTGCTGCTAATCAGGTGCCCTTGCTCGTTGGTGAGACGGGCATTGGTAAAACCTCTCTTGCAGCGCGCGTTGCAGAGGTACATAATTGGGAATTAGTAACTATTGACGGGAACCTTTTAAAAGAAGGTGAAATTGGTGGCTTGCCTACAGTAGAAACGGTGACTCATACGGATGGTCATGGCAATACACGGGATGTGAAAACTACAGTATACGCTGTGCATCATACATTGGAACATGTAGCACAAGCCGTAGATAAAGGGCGCCAAGTATTGCTGTTTATCGATGAAATTAACCGTGCAGAACATGCAGTTCAACAAGAATTGATGAACCTTATTCTAAACCGTGAAATTAATGGCTTTTCTTTAAGTGATCAAGTGCGCATCATCGCCGCTATGAACCCTGAGGATTCCTTTGATTACCAAACGATTGACATGGACCCGGCACAGCAAAACCGTTTTGTATGGCTTTATATGAATGCTGATTATATGCAATGGATTGACTGGGCTATTGGTGCTGGTATTGAAGAAAAGGTTATTGAATTTATTTCTTCCTATCCAGAATATTTAAATCAACGTCACGAAGACGATATCGATGCCACACCTCGTTCCTTTGAACGCGTGTCCGGTCTATATAGAATTTATAAGAATCAAGAGGGCACAAGCTATAGTCGTGACGTATTTATGAATGTTATCCGCGGTAACGTAGGTAAACTCATTGCGGAGGCTTTTGTAAACTTTATCGAGTCCGACCAAGAACCTCTTATTACCTTTGATGATGTATTGGCGGCGGTTCAAAAACCAGGTGCTATTATGTCTATGGCTGAGCAGGTTAAAGGTGAAAGCCCAACTCGCCTTTATGTAGCAGCAAAAAATATGTTGCATCGTTTAAATCGCAATAGCAATGCGCAGGAAGTACATCACTTTGTGGAGTTTTTAACTTTGTATCCAGGGGATTTGCGCGTAGCGGTTATGAAAGATCTTCGTAATACGTATGAGCGCGTTTACGCTTATGCTATTGAAGATGACCTTTTTGTAGATACTTTCTTTGACGCGCAAAAATAATTTTATGTGCGTAGTTAACCAAATCGAAGCTATATATAGATAATCGACTGTAGTAAATTATTAATTATTATGCTAATTGATATATGGCATATGACATATATTAAATTTGTTTTCTAAAGAAAAGGAGGTGTAAATATGCAACGAAACTTAGATAAGGACGATATACGTGATGCGTCGGATTTACTGACTCATATCGATGGCTGGGAAAAAACGGGTTCTTATGATGCGGAGGCTATCGAGGCTCTTGATCGATGGCATGCGAAACGAGAGCGCATACATCGCGAAGCAGAGGCTTTGTATACGCAAATATACGCATCCTATGAGGCCTATGTAGATAGCTATGAAGAACAACATCATAGCATGGCGCCTGAACGTATAGCGGCTGATCTTATGAACCATAATATGTCGGATAGCCATATAGGTACTATCGGTCGTGCTCTTGAAGACGTACAAGTGGAGGGGACAGACCTTTTCGTTATGCAGCAAGCGATAATGACACCTGCCTATGAGCAACGGTTGTGGAACATATTACATGATGTAAACAGTCTGCTCCTTGAAGAGGACCAATTCTTTGGTTACTTTTACTTACAAATGACTCATCGCATTCGCTTTGATATGGCCAGTGCTTTTGGTATTAATCTTAAACAGGGCGGATATGTATTATATGTAAATCCCTTTATCTTGTTACGCCAATCACCTGATGTGATGAAGGATGGTATTAAGCGTGAAGTTCTTCATATCATTTCTGCTCATTTGATGCGGGTAAAAGCAC
>ERZ773006.959-NODE-959-length-10588-cov-6.92832_pt1 | contig 10588 bp, 9 predicted proteins | sample MGYA00580843_ERZ773006 | MGnify/ENA primary metagenome ERZ773006 (study PRJEB29015, sample SAMEA2738011) | human oral metagenome | biome: human oral; feature: human-associated habitat; material: dental | place: China | collected 2052 ... | reverse complement strand
TCACAACACAAGACGTTCAATTAGGTTCACTATTAGTAAAAGACTATAAAGAGATTATTCTTTCTAACAAAGTTATGGAAGATTCAGCTGAGAAAAGTGGGCTAGGACTTACAGCGAAAGAATTAGCAAAAAAAGTTAGTGTAGAAGCACCGAAAGATACACGTATTATCTCAATTACTGTTCAAGATAAAGATCCACAAGTAGCGAGTGACTTAGCAAATACTGTAAAAGAAATCTCAGCAGATCAAATCAAAGAAGTAACAAAAATCGATGATGTAACAACATTAGAAGAGGCGAAAGCAGCTACTTCACCAAGCTCTCCAAATATCCCTAAAAATGCAATATTAGCGACAGCATTAGGTTTTATCTTAACTGTAGCAGGAGTAGTATTATTCGAACTATTAGATGATAGAATTAAGAGAGCAGAAGATATTGAAGAAACAATGGGATTAGTACTTTTAGGTGTAGTTCCAGATACAAAAACAGGAAAGAGATAAGGTGAAAATACATGGCACAAATTAATTTACTAACAAACCAAAAAATAGTTGATCCTAAAAATGAAGAGTATTACAACGCCTTACGTACAAATATCCAATTTTTAGGAAAAGATAAAAAAGTAATCGCAATAACTTCAACTTCAGAAAACGAAGGGAAAAGTACTGTATCGACTAACTTAGCTATTTCACTAGCGAAACTAGGACTTAAAACTATTTTAGTAGATGCTGATACACGTAAATCTGTAATGGCAGGTCGTTTCAAATTTAAACACAAAATCAGTGGTTTAACTAATTACCTATCTGGAGTATCTCCAATCGAAGATGTTATTTATGAAACTGATGTGGAGCATCTAAATGTTATTCCAGCGGGACAAGTACCACCGAACCCAACAGGATTATTACAAAACAAGAATTTCAACATCATGATTGAAGTATTCAGAGAATATTATGATTATGTAATTATAGACACACCACCTATCGGACAGGTAATCGATGCGGCTATCGTAGCTCCTAAAGCTGACGGAGTAGTGCTGTTAGTAGAAGCAAATCGTGTTAAGAAGAAAAGTATCGAAAAAGCCAAGGAACAACTAGAAAAAGGTGGAGCTGAATTCCTAGGAGTAATCTTAAACAAAGTTAACTCAAACGAACTTGGTTATGGTGGTTACTATGGTCACTACGGTAGTTATGGTATAAAAGGAAGTAAAGATAAAAAATAAGTCGTAATATTAAGAGGAGAACAAGATGTATTACATTAGAAGAAATAATAAGTTTCTGTTCTTGGTGACTGATTTAATAGCCTTATCTTTAGCTTACATTTTTAGTTTTGATTTTCAAACAGAACCAAAAGATAATTTGTATTTCTTTATCGTCTTAAATGTTATAGGTATCCTTGTGGCACTTATGTCAGAAGAATACTGGACAATAACAGAAAGAGGATATCTAAAGGAACTTAAGACGACGTTTGTATACGAACTTAAGGTCGTTTCATTATTCACGTTATTTTTAGTAATATTTAAGAGTAAAGACTTCTTTGAGCTGATTAAGAGTTTTGAATTGATTACTTATTTAATTTTAGCATTTGTTTTCATTTATTGTGTAAGGACTATTTCTAAAATAATAAATAATCGTTATCGTGATGATAGTCGTAATATTATAATCTTATCGGATTTTTGTGATTTAGATACTATTGGAGAATTACCTAGCAATTATCAAGTACTAGCATATGCGAATAATTCAGATGAATACATATATAATGCTAAGCCAGTAGTTCATAATATTTCTGAAATTAGAGAATTCTTATCTCATCATAATGTCGATGAGATATATGCTAATTTATCATCACAAACAGATTTAGTAGATATATTCAAGATTTTTGAAGTGTTAGGTATTCCGACGAAAATAAATATAACGCCAATTATAAAAGAAGTTGGAGCTAATACTGCAGTAACGTTCCAAGGTGATAATATTTACCTAACATCAGCGATAAAAATAGCAACATTACGTCAAGTAATATTGAAAAGGTTGATGGATATAGCAGTCTCAATAGTAGGAATATTATTAACGATTATTGTAGGTATAATTATACTGCCAATAGTAAAAATGCAAGCACCAGGCCCACTTATTTTTACTCAAACGAGAATAGGTCAAAATGGTAAGAAGTTTAAAATATACAAATTTAGAAGTATGTATATGGATGCAGAGGAAAGGAAAGCAAAACTTCTAAGTCAAAATGAGTTAGAGACAACTCTAATGTTTAAAATGGACAATGATCCTAGGGTTTTCCCATTTGGACAGAAGTTAAGAGATTGGTCATTGGATGAACTTCCACAATTTATCAATGTTCTTAAAGGAGATATGAGTGTAGTAGGGACACGACCTCCGACAGTTGATGAATATACACAGTATGATCTTCACCATTTCAAACGTATGCAGGTAAAACCTGGTATTACGGGAATGTGGCAGGTTAGTGGAAGAAGTAACATCCTAGATTTTGAAGAAGTAGTTAAACTAGATATGAAATATATCGAAAATTGGTCGCTAAGACTGGACATAAAAATTATAATTAGAACTATAATGGTTGTCCTAAAAAGAGAAGGAAGTAAATAATACGGGGAAAAGTAAAAAGTAGGGAGTGGTTCTAAAAATAGATATAACCACTCCTTGTTCTGATAAAAATAAAAAAGACTGTGTTTCGTCGCCAAACTAAAACACAGACTTAAATGAGTAATACAGATATAATATCATAAAATTAAACTAAATGAAAGTGGAAAAGTGAAAATGCAACATATTTTTATAGTAGGTTCAAAAGGTATACCAGCCAAATATGGTGGTTTTGAAACGTTTGTAGAAAAATTAACAGAAAATCAAGAAGATAAAAATATACAATATTATGTAGCATGTACAAAAGAAAATAATGATAAATCTGGAATTGTAGAAAAAGAATTTGTACATAACGGTGCAAATTGTTACACTATAGATTTACCTAATATAGGACCAGCAAAAGCAATTTACTATGACGTAAAAGCATTAGAATGGGCTATAAAAAAAGCAGAAAAAGAAAACTATGAAAGACCTATATTTTATGTTCTCGCATGTAGAATAGGGCCATTTATAGCTCGCTTGAAGAAAAAAATAGAAAAAATAGGTGGAGTATTATTAGTCAATCCAGATGGTCATGAATGGTTAAGAGAAAAATGGAGTTTACCAGTTAGAAAATATTGGAAAATATCAGAGAATCTTATGGTGAAACATGCAGACAAGCTTATTTGTGATAGTAAAAATATAGAAAAATACATTAAAGAAGATTATAAAAAATATAATCCGAAAACAACTTATATAGCTTATGGGACAGATTTAAATGAGAGTACTCTTACAAATGAGAGTGAAGTAGTTAGAGAGTGGTTTTCTAGCAAGGATGTTAAAGAAAATGATTATTACTTAGTAGTAGGAAGATTCGTTCCAGAAAATAATTACGAAACAATGATTAGGGAATTTATGAAATCTAAGAGTAAAAAGGATTTTGTATTAATAACTAATGTTGAACAAAACTCATTTTATGAAAAATTAAAAGAAACTACAGGATTTGATAAAGATGCACGTATTAAATTTGTTGGAACTGTGTATAATCAAGAATTATTAAAATATATAAGAGAAAATGCGTTTGCCTACTTCCATGGTCATGAAGTAGGAGGAACAAATCCATCTTTATTAGAAGCTCTAGGAAGCACTAGACTAAACTTATTATTAGATGTAGGATTTAATAGAGAAGTAGGAGAAAATGGAGCATTATATTGGGAAAAAGACAATCTTCATATTCTTATTGAAGAAGCAGAAAAACTAGATGAAGAAAAGATAAAGATCCTTGAAGAGAATGCTAAAGAGAGAATTAAAAAACAATTTTCTTGGGAATATATAGTTGACGAGTATGAGAAGGAGTTTATGATTAAATAAGTAATCAATTAGTGTTGAGTATATCAATCTCGAATAATAAAAAATACTGTAGAGGATTAATCAATGGAAAATATTTTATATCTACATGCTGGTGCTGAAATGTATGGAGCTGATAAGGTTCTATTAGAGTTAGTAAAGCGACTGGATAAAGACAAATTCACACCACATGTTGTTTTACCAGAAGAAGGTATTTTAGCTGATAAACTACGTGAAAATAATATAATAGTAGAAATTATAGAATACCCTATATTAAGAAGAAAATACTTTAATCCAAAAGGATTAATAAACTATATATTGGATTATAAAAAGTATTCAAAACAATTAGTGGATTATTCAAAAAAGAATAATATTGATATAATTCACAACAATACTACAGCTGTTTTAGAAGGTATTGAATTAAAAAGGAAATTAAAGCTTCCTCTAATTTGGCATGTTCATGAAATAATAGTTAAACCTAAAGTTGTTTCTTCGGTTATTAATGCATTTATGGGGGTGTATGCTAACAAAATAGTAACAGTTTCGGAAGCGGTGGCTAAACATGTTAAACAATCCAGATTTATAAAAGAGAATCAGGTAAAAGTTATTTATAATGGTGTTGATAATAATGAGTTTTATAAGATGGAATCAACCAAGGAAGAGTTTACTATTTCTGAAGATAAAAAAGTTGTAGGAATGATTGGTCGTGTTAATGCTTGGAAAGGACAAGGAGACTTCCTGGAGGCGGTAGTGCCACTTTTGAAGGGAAATAAAAATTATGTAGCATTCTTGGCAGGAAGTTGTTTTGCTGGTGAAGAGTGGCGCGAAGAAGAATTAGATGAGAAAATAAGAAAATCTGGTGTAGCCGAGCAAATAATTCGAATTCCTTATTTCAAGGAAACAGTAAAATTATATAACTTATTTGATATATTTGTATTGCCGAGTACAAATCCCGATCCATTACCAACAGTAGTATTAGAAGCTATGGCATGTGGTAAACCAGTTGTTGGTTATAGACATGGTGGAGTATGTGAAATGGTAAAAGAAAACGTGAATGGATTGTTAGTAGAGGTGAGAAATACAAAAGAATTAAGTTGTGCAATCCAGAATTTATTAGAAAATGATGAAATACGTAAAGAATTTGAGAATAATTCTTTAGTTAGACAGAAGAAAGAATTTTCGTTAGAAAGCTACATTCATAACTTTGAAAAAGAATATGGAGAAATAAGATAAAAGAATGCATAGAAAAGTAAGTGTAATAATACCTGTGTATAAAGTAGAAAAGTATTTAAAGAGATGTATAGAAAGTGTTGTTAATCAATCTTATAAGAATATAGAAATTATATTGGTTAATGATGGAAGTCCAGATAAATGCGATGAGATTTGTGATGCATATGCAAGAATCGATAGTAGAATAAAAGTTATTCATAAAGAGAATGGAGGATTGTCTTCTGCTAGGAATGCAGGTTTAGATATTGTTTCAGGAGAGTATATTATGTTTGTTGATTCAGATGATTGGATTGAAGAAGATTCTTTAGAACAATTATGTGAGTATATAGATTCGGACTATGATATTATTAATTTTAAATTTAGTTTTGTTAAAGAAGGTTCTAAGAACATTATTGGATTACAGAGTGATCTTAAAAAAAGTTACGAATGTGATTTAATATCGTATATAGATAAATTATTCATGGGAGAGTTAAGCTTCTTTATTTGGAACAAACTCTATAAAAAGGATTTGTTTAATGACGTGAGATTTCCTGAAGGAAGAAATTATGAGGACATGGCAACTATTTATAAGCTTTATTTTAAGGCTAGTAAAATAATTGTTACTGACTATACTTTATATAATTATTGGTTAGGAAATTCAACATCTATTACAAGTAACTCTACGATAAAAAATATGACTGATTATTTAGTAAGCACAAAAGAAATATATGAAGTTAATAAAAATTATTTACAGATAAATAAAAGAGATTTCTCTGGTGTAGCTACTTGGTATAAAATGATGCTAATTCAATTGTTAATTAATTATACTAAATCAACTTATAAGGATGACGATTTAAAAAGAGAGATACTGTCTGAGTTGAAAAGTTCTAAAGCGAGAATATCTGCAGTATATAAACAAGGTAAAATTATCAAGTATGTCTTATATAAATCTAGGTTACTAATTCCAATAATTAAATTGAAGAAATTTTTGGTTAAGAGAGGAACGATATAATTATGAGTGTTGAAGTTTCTATTATTGTGCCATGTTATAATTGTCAAGATACAATTAGAGAATGTTATAATAGCATAAAAAAATCAGTAAATAATGTTTTATCTCATGAAATAATATTGATAAATGATGGCTCAATTGATAAGACCCAGAGTATTCTTAAAGAAATTATAACTAATGATAATAATGTTATTGTAATAAATCAAGAAAACAAAGGTGCTTCTGCCGCTAGGAATATAGGACTAAAGAATGCAAAAGGTAAATACATTAGTTTTGTAGATTCTGATGACAGCATCTTAGAAGAATATTATACAAAAATGATAGTCCCAATGGAAGAGGATTCAAATCTTGATTTGATAATCTGTGATTATTCTAGTAGTGGACTTAGTAATAAAGATATATTAAATATTTCAATTGATAATATTTATGAAGAAGGTTTGAAATCTAAAGGTAGTTTTGAAAAATTACGAGGTTATATTTGGAATAAGATTTATAAGCGAAACATATTAGTCGATAATAATATTGTTTTTGATGAAGAAGTAAAATTCTGTGAAGATTTAGGTTTTAATTTAATTTATTTAAAGTATGTTGAGAATGTAAAATTTATACCTGAGAAACTATATAGATATGACACACAGGCTACAGATACTTCTGGGAATTCAAATAAAAAAAGTACAGCATTTAAAATATGGGATAATCTACTTTTTAGAGAGAACGAAGAAAAATATAAAAATATAATCAAGTTGGAAAAATATAAATATATGATCTGGGGACTGTGTGAACAGCTATCTGAAAAAGGAGAAATCCAGAATAAAGAGTATCTTGAATTATTAAAAAAAGAGAAGGATTTTATTATTAAAAATAAATCTTTATTAGGTAGAAAATTTGAATTACTTTTTAGGTTGATGATAATATCACCTATTTTTGTAAAATACCTTTATAGAATATTATAGAAAATATTAAGCTTGTTATACACAAAAATTATAATTAGAAGGTGTAAAAATGACTGAAAAAATTGACATCGTTGTTACTTGGGTTGATTCAGAAGATTTAAATTGGTACAATGAGAAAAGCAAATATCTAGATAATACCTATATTAACCAAACTATGAATAGCGATGAAAGATATAGAAACTGGAACTTAATTAAATATTGGTTTCGTGGAGTGGAGAAGTATGCCCCATGGGTAAATAAAATCTTCTTTATTACTGAAGGACATTTACCTGAATGGTTGAATACTAGTCATGAGAAGTTAGTTATAGTAAAGCATTCTGATTTTATTGATCAGGAGTTTCTACCAACGTATAACTCAAACGTTATAGAATTGAGTTTACATAAAATCACGGGGGGTATCAGAAAATTTTGTTCTATTTAACGATGATATGTTTTTGATGAATCCTACAACCGAAAAAGATTTTTTCGAGGATGGATTACCAAAAGACATAGGTGTGTTTAGCCCAATAGTTCCAAATTATGGGGGTATTGCATCTATTGTTTTGAATAATCTAGAAGTTATAAATAAGTATTTTAATAAGAAATCTGTATTAGATGTTGCTGGGAAGAAATTCTTTAAACTATTCTATGGGAAACACGTAATTAAGAATTTTGTTGCTTTATTATGGAAACCTGTCTTAGGTTTTTATGATTATCATATTCCTATATCACACAAGAAGAGCGTCTTTAAGCTATTAGAGGAGAAAGAAAAACAGCTTTTTCTTAACACGTATAAGAACAAATTTAGATCGAAAGATGAGATTAATCACTGGTTGATGAGATATTGGAATTTATGTAGTGGAGATTTCATTCCCCGAAATATAAATTTCGGTAGATATTATGAGATTTCTAATTCGAATACCGAATTAAGAAATATTCTTATGAAAGATAACTGTAAAGTTATTTGTGTTAATGACAGTACAGATATTGAAAATTTTGAAGAAACAAAAAAAGAGATATTGGAGATATTTGAAGAAAAGTTTCCAAAAAAATCAAAATATGAATTATAGAGATTATTAAAGAAGGAGGTAGTGTATGATATATTATATTGAACTTAGAAAAAATGCTGAACATACAGCAGGCCCAAAGGCCCCAAATGATATATATGATATATCCGAAAAGCTGGGTTATAAGAGTTTAAAATTACTGATTGAAGATGAAAAAGATTCAAAACTAACGAGAAAATTTAAAGTAAATAAAATGTGGATTAGTTTATTTTCTAAGTTAAGAAAAGGAGATGTTGTAATATTTCAGCATCCTACTTATGGAATAAAAGAGGCTATTAGGTTTATTCCTTTACTTAAGAAGATAAAACATATTGAGTTTATTTCAGTAATTCATGATTTAGAATTACTTCGTGGTGGAGTTTCGACATATGATAATGAGATAGCTGTATTATCAGATAAAGTACTTTTACCAATGTTTGATAAAATTATTTGCCATAATGAAAGTATGAAGAAGTATCTTATAAATGAAGGAATTTGTGAAAATAAGTTAGTTACTCTTGATATATTTGATTATTTGACTAATTCTAGTGAGATGTCAGAAAGTAAAGGAATGGGTCTAACTATAGCAGGAAACTTAAATAAAGATAAAAGTGGATATTTGTATAAACTAATTGAGAAAAATCCAAATTATACTATTAATTTATATGGACCTAATTTTGATGAAAATTTAGATTTAGGTGAGAATATTAATTATTTAGGAAGTTTTAGTCCTGATGAACTACCGAATAAACTACAAGGTCAGTTTGGACTTGTTTGGGATGGAGATAGTATAGAAACATGTAGTGGGAATACAGGAAACTATTTAAGATATAATAATCCACACAAAACTTCGTTATATTTAGCGGCTGGAATACCAGTATTAATATGGAAAGAAGCAGCAATTGCGAAATTTGTTCAGAAACATAATGTAGGCATATTGATTGATAATTTACAAGAGATTGAAGAAGTATTAACTAGCACTCCTCAAGAAAAATTAGAAGAAATGCAGAAAAATGCAAAAGAAGTAGGTTTAAAACTTAGAGATGGATATTATTTCAAAAGAGCAATTGAAAAGTGCTTAAATAGAGAGGGAGTCAAGGAATATGAATAGAAGTATTGTATCAAAGTATTTATATATCTTTTCATTTGTATTAGTTATTTTTGTTGACTTTTTATCTAGAACTATGTTTATAGAGGGATTCCCTTTTTTAAGAGATGTTAGTAAGGGATTAATTATAGCTGCTAGTGCTATGTTATTAGTAAAATTATTAATAGATAAACATAGTAAAATAGAGTTATATACAATTTTAATTTTAATCCCTATTTTATCAGTAATAATTTTTACGACAAAAACTTATTACACATTATTGCCAATTTTTTTGTTAGTAATAAGTGTTAGGAACATTAATTTAGAAAAAATATTAAAAATTTGGTTATTTGAAATTATTATATTAATGTTATTTGTATCAGTTTCTTATTATATGGGTATTATAGGTGAGACAATTCATGTGACCGGAAGAGAAGGAGACAAAATTAGATATGGATTAGGGTATGGATACGCTAGTTTCTCAGCGAACTATTTCTTCCATTTTACATTATTCTATAGTTTTATTAGGAGAGAAAAGTTAAAAGTTTTAGAAATAATAGCTTTATTTGTAACTAATTATTACTTATATTTAAAAACAGATACTAAATCAGCTTTTGCTTGTAGTGTGTTATTATTGTTTTTAGTATTGCTTATTAAATATTTAAAATTATCAAAGCAAAATAATTTTTTAAACAAGTATACTATGTTATTTGGTTTCATAATATCATTAGTTACGCTGTTCCTATATCGATTTGGAACTGAAGTAGGAGAATTATTGAATACATTAGTTACAGGGCGTTTACGTTTGGCTGATAAGGCGTGGGATGAATTTGGAATTACTATATTCGGTCAAAAGATATTATGGGTGACGGAGAACCAATGGATGTCAGAAATTGAATATGATTATGTGGACTCATCTTTTCTTAATATATTATTTAACTATGGAATAATATTAATTTTATTAATTATTGTAGGATATTACTTATTAGGAAGAAAGAAATTAAGTAATAATATTTTTTATACGTTAATGATTGTTATATTAGGAATTCATTGTATATATGATCCACAATTATTAGAAATCTCACATAATCCATCTATCCTGTTCTTAGGATATTTAATTACAGGTAGTGATATAATTTATAATCTAAAGAGGTAATAGAACATGTACGATTATTTAATAGTAGGAGCTGGATTGTCAGGAGCGATCTTTGCTCATGAAGCAACAAAACAAGGAAAAAAAGTAAAAGTAATAGATAAACGTGACCACATTGGTGGGAATATCTATTGTGAGAACGTTGAAGGAATCAACGTTCACAAATACGGTGCACATATTTTCCATACTTCTAACAAAGAAGTTTGGGATTATGTGAATCAGTTTGCTG
>ERZ773006.956-NODE-956-length-10615-cov-74.6512_pt1 | contig 10615 bp, 10 predicted proteins | sample MGYA00580843_ERZ773006 | MGnify/ENA primary metagenome ERZ773006 (study PRJEB29015, sample SAMEA2738011) | human oral metagenome | biome: human oral; feature: human-associated habitat; material: dental | place: China | collected 2052 ... | reverse complement strand
TCGAATTTTCCCTGGAATTAATTTCGCCATACTTACCACCTTATGTTTATCTCTCAATTATACCATAGTTTTCAGGCAAAGAAAAAAGTAAGCCTTTTTGCTTACTTCTTTCGTTCTAGACGGGTAATAATTAACCCGAATTCTTGATTCTCATTTTTGCTTATTTGATGGTCCAAACCTTGATAAATAGTTGCGAGATCCAACGACTCTATTCAATATACTATCTCTCAAGAACCGTCCCAGCTTGGCCAGCAAAAAACTTTCTTTGAAACTCAGTCACCCCAAAAAATGTAAGGAGCAAAATTGATGGTCATCTAAGAATACTATGAAGCATAAAACTAGAAGAGCTCTGCCCTACTTTCTCTTCCTTGCAATCAAGTAAATCGGGGCTCCTTCAAAGACAGAGGCCTTACGGATTTGATTTTCCAAGAAACGTAGGTAAGAGAAGTGCATAAGCTCTTCTTAATTGACAAAGGTTGGCGGTTTGGCCACTACCTGAGTAGCATAGAAAATCTTGAGACGTTTGCTTTTACTCAATCCGCTGTGCTTTGGGACGATTGTTTCACTAAGGTGTAGCCTATTACAATATAAAGCGATACCACTAGAATAATCTTAAACAAAGACCATAACATAAACAAAAATAGAATAGATTTCTCATGAAAACTATAATAACTTTCACTAAAATAGTATCCTAGCTTTTGTACTTCAATTCCACCGAAAAAAAGTTGCCCAAGCAGAAAAAAGAAGGCCAGTAAATAAATAGTTGCAAGCGTCCAAAAAACTATATTATTCTCTAGATATCTCCTTAATACCCAAACTAAAAGCAAGATTACAGACAAAAAAATTATTGCAAAAAATTCAAAATATGACATTTTCTGTCTCCTCACAGTGAAAATAGGAATCTCTAGAATTCCAACTCCTACTTCCGCTTCCTTGCAATCAAGTGAATCGGGGTTCCTTCAAAGACAAAGGCCTTGCGGATTTGATTTTCCAAGAAACGCAGATAAGAGAAGTGCATAAGCTCTTCTTCATTGACAAAGATGACAAAGGTTGGCGGTTTGGTAGCTACCTGAGTCGCATAGAAAATCTTGAGACGTTTGCCCTTGTCAGTTGGCGTCGGATTAATCGCGATAGCATCCATGATGACATCATTGAGCACCGCTGACGGAATACGGGTATTCTGACTCTGACTGATTTGCTTAATCATGTCCGGCAGCTTATGGAGACGCTGCTTGGTCAGAGCAGAGACAAAGATAATCGGCGCATAAGACAGATACTGGAACTGGTCACGAATATTCTCTTCCCAGTCTTTCATGGTATGATTGTCTTTTTCCAGTGTGTCCCACTTATTGACAACGATGATTATTCCTTTTCCTGCTTCATGGGCGAAGCCAGCGATTCTCTTGTCGTACTCACGAATTCCTTCTTCGGCATTGAGCACCATCAGAACAACATCCGACCGGTCAATCGCCCGCATAGCCCGCATGACAGAGTATTTCTCTGTGTTTTCATAGACCTTACCTGACTTGCGCATACCAGCCGTATCGATCATGGTAAACTCCTGACCTTCACTGTCTGTAAAGACCGTATCAATAGCGTCACGCGTAGTACCAGCCACAGGACTAGCAATAACCCGCTCCTCACCCAAAATAGCATTGATCAAGCTAGACTTGCCGACATTAGGCCGGCCAATCAGACTAAACTTAATCATATCAGGATTTTCTGCCACTTCTTCATTTGGAAGATTTTCAACGATGGCGTCAAGAACATCTCCAGTACCAATCCCGTGGACTGAAGAAACCGGGAATGGATCGCCCAAGCCCAGCGCATAGAAATCAAAAATCTCATTGCGCATTTCGGGGTTGTCCACCTTGTTGACCGCTAAAATAATTGGCTTATGGGTCTTGTAGAGCATGCGAGCCACATACTCGTCCGCATCCGTAATACCTTCCTTGCCAGATACGACAAAAACGATGACATCCGCTTCGTCCATGGCGATCTCAGCCTGGTGTTTGATTTGCTCCATAAAAGGCGCGTCAACATCGTCAATTCCGCCCGTGTCAATAATACTAAACTTGCGGTTAAGCCAGTCTGCTGTCGCATAAATTCGGTCGCGGGTCACTCCTTCGACATCTTCCACAATGGAAATCCGCTCACCGGCAATCCGATTGAAGAGCGTTGACTTGCCGACATTGGGACGGCCGACAATGGCAATAGTTGGTAAGGCCATGTTTTTCCTCTTTCATTCTTTAGGACAGAGCCAAACTCCGTCCTATTTTTCTAATTTCTTTTCTTTGAATAGTTGATCAATAGCCTGATTTGGCTCCTGACCAAATTGAGCAGCTAGACGCTGACTCCAAGTTTCCTTAGCTCGCTCGCCGGCATATTCAGTCTGAACGCGGTCATAGACTTGAATAATGGAATCATCCTGTTCACGATATTCTTCCTCAAAGACCACTGCTTCATAAGGCAAACGTGGCTTAACTGCATGGTTCTGGTTGGGAGTCCCCAGAGCAATCCCAAAAACCGGGTAAGTGTAGTCTGGTAACTTAAAAAGCTCCGCTATTTGACTGGCAGCATAACGAACCAGTCCAATGATTACTCCGCCATAACCTAAACTTTCAGCTGCTAAGAGAGTATTTTGACCCACTAAAGCAGCATCTACTGAGCTAATCAAGAGATTCTCCGTCCCCTCAGGGTAAAAATCTTCCGTGTGCAATTGAACACCCTTTTGAGCTCGATTAAGGTCGCCAACAAAAAGCAAAAAGGCCGAAGACTGCCGAATGGCTTCTTGGGGGACCAAATCAAAAAGGGCCTCTTTTTTCTCTTTGCTTCGCACCACAATGATAGAGTAGGACTGGAAATTCTTCCAGCTGGACGCTGCTCGCCCAGCATCAATGATGGCACGTAATTCCTTATCCGAAATCTGCTCCTCCGTAAAGCGGCGAACAGACGTGTGAGCCTTCATCAAGTTAATCGTTTCATTCATCGGCGGTTCTCTCCTTCTAGGCGTACCTCCTGAGCCAGAAACTTAATCCGCTCCATAACCCGCTTGGCCTGCCAAGTCTCATCGCCATTCTTAGAGCTGGCAAAGTGACGCTCCAAATCCGCAAAACTAAAGTTAGAAGTAAAGAAAGTTGGCAGATTTTCCTGCATGCGGTGCTGGAGAATGACCTGCAAAATCTCATCTCGCATCCAGGGGCTAGACTGCTCTGCACCGATATCGTCCAAAATCAGCACTTGAGCTGTCTTGACCTGGTCAATCTTCTCCTTGACCAAGCCAGAGCTGATCGCATTCTTAACATCCAAAACAAAGCTTGGATAATGTAGCAGAGTCGTTGATACACTGCGTTTTTCTGACAAATCATGCGCCAGAGCAGCCATCATGTAGCTTTTTCCGACTCCAAAATCCCCGTAGAGATAAACAGCCTTCTGGTAATGCGGAAACTCCGCAACGAAGTTGGTCAACAGTTCAAAAGCCTTGTAGCGGCCAACATCGTCCAGATCCACCTGAGCTAGGCTTGCTTCCTTGAGACTACTTGGCAAATTGATCAGGTTTAGTCTACTCTTAATCGCTTCATTCTTTTGCTGCTCGACCAGCTCAGCTGTTTCTTCATAGGAAACATCCGCATAGCCTGCATTTTTAATCAAAATCGGTTTGTAGCCTTTAGCAATATAGGCTTCATCCCCCAGTAGAAATCGATTTCGTTCACTGATGTACTGATTGAACTTCGAGATGCTTCGGGAAATTTCAGATTGACTAAGTTTCTCCTGCTGGATAAAAGCCGCCACATCAGGATCTTCTACGATTTGACGGACTAACTCCTCATAGTTGAATTGGCGGGCAGGATTTTTATGTGAAAGGGTCTCTCCAATCTTTTCCATCTAGTCACCTCCTTGTTCTATCTTAGCAAGCAAGCGGCGTTTTTGCTCTTCAAGCTCAGCTTGCTTCTCTGCACTTGTTTCATTTTTATAATCTGGCTGGCTCCATTCAGGAACATTGCTTTTAGCAACTGTCTGGCTAGATTTAACTGGTCTACTCTGGCTTTGCTGGTTGCGCTCGCGGATTTTCAGAACAGCTTCCTCAGCACTAGTCACCTTTTGATAGACAAAATCATTGGCGACTTTTAGCGCGTACTTCTCATTCAGATTGGCTGAATCAACCTTATTTAAAGTCAGAAGTAAAACAATATTGATGACCTCATCTAAAAGACCTAACTTAGCCAAGTCCAATAAAAGCTGTCTTTCTGATTGGGTAATCGTCGCCTGACGCTTTTTTTTAAGCTCTGCTAAGAAAAGCATTGGCACCTTACTCTTGGCAGCGCGGATTATGATTTGTTCATCCTGAGTAAATTTCTCATTGACACGTTTTTGAGCCAATTTTTGCTTCATACGCTCGACAGAAATAACATGTGAAATCGCGGTTTCTCTAGCCAAGACATAAGTTTCATACCAAGTCCAGTTTTGTTGCTCAGCAATGGCAAACAAATCTAGCAAATCTTCTTTTTCATCAGCAAAACGTAAATTTTCCTGAGCCATTCTTCGCTTAAAGTTGGTCAGATCAAAGTCTGACTGCTTCTTCTTAACCACCCCAACTTCATCTTCCACATCAAAGACTGTTGATAATTTCCTGGCCAAAGGTTGTCCCTGAGGCTGACTTCCCATTAAGGCTTCAACAGCCGTTTCACCAATTTTCTTTTCTAAAAGTCGTTTGTAAACGTTATGCTGGAAAAATTCATCCGCCGAAAGCAAACTAAAAAGTTTGATCTGATAAGTCGACTCTCCTTGATAGAGTTCTAGCAAGTTCATGGCACTTAAGCGTTCAAAGCTCGTCTTTAAGACTTCCATTCCCATATTCAGATGATTCAAAATATGGCCAAAGGTATAGGCCTGATGACCGTTGTCCCAAAAAGCTAGACAGTACAGATATAGACTGACTGCTTCTCGACCAATAATCGGCAGATAAAGACGGATCAGATTGTTTGTATCTTGACTAACCAGATTGTTTTTCAAATAAGAAAACTTATCGTTTGGCCTCATCTATTCTTCTCTCTTCTTTTTTACACCCTTAGTAATTTGCTGAAGCAGACTTTCTAATTCACCAACATCTTTAAAACTACGATAAACACTGGCGAAGCGAACATAGGTAATCTCATCCAATTCAGCTAGTTCATCCATAACAAGATTCCCGATAAAGTCACTGCTAATTTCATTCTCACTGCTACTTCGTACTTTCTGCTCAATGCGATTAACCAAAGCTTCAATCTCATCGCTTGAAACCGGACGCTTCTGAGCTGAGCGAATAATACCATTAAAAATCTTGTCTCTTGAAAATTGCTCCCTAGTCCCATCTTTTTTGACAACGACTAGGGTTCTTTCTTCTACCCGTTCATAAGTTGTAAATCGATGCTGGCAATCTTCGCATTCACGACGGCGACGAATAGTATTTCCATCCTCAGCTTGACGGCTATCAATAACACTGGATTTGCTCCCGCCACATTTTGGACAACGCATACGATTTCCTCCTCAAATCTTAATACTCTATTTTACCATAATTTTGCCCATAACAAAAGTAAGGCAAATCTAAATCAGTACACAGAACTATTAAAAGTATTTCTCCTACATTTCATACTAAAAAAGAATCCTCTTGTGTTATAATGCTAGAAAACTCTCTTAGTGTAGGTAAATTACAATGAAAAAAAGAAAAATGCTCATCCTTGCAATCGTATTAACTGTCATCATAGGAGGAACAATTGTGGTAGTTCAAAATAAAGACTTATTTGGTGGAGGTGCTCAACAGAAATATCAAAGCACCGAAGAAAAGCAATTGGCTTACTTGAAGAAGCATAAAAAGGATATTGAGGATTATATTAAATCTTTGAATCCCAAAATAGAAACGGTTCAGATTGATTGGGATGAAACCAAGTGGGAAAAAGTTGGAAACGGCACTCCGCAAGGTGGAGGAGAAGCTATAATCGTTGGAGGGGGCTTCAATAACATAGAAGATTCGACATGGCAAGTCATATTTGAAATTAAAGATGGACAAGTTATTTTTGATACCATGATGCAAGGAAGCCCATTGCGAGTAGGAGGTAGAATTTTTGACGAAGAGTAATTTAAAAAATTTTGACAATTTCTCCCAAGAATATATTCTCTTATATAAAAAAGTTCCAAGTTGAACTGAAACTCGAAAGTTAGGCTTTTAAGCTAACCTCGCTAGTACAGTTCATTTAACTTGGAACTATTTTTTCTAAAATTTTGTCTCTACTTCTAAACCGAAATGGTCACTGACAACAGGGGTTCCCGTTCCGTCAAAGACAACAGCAGAGCTTTCAATTTGGATGCCTTGGCTGGTAAAGATATAATCAATCTTCAGAGCGTCTTGGTTGCCATCCCAGCCAGCAATGGCGCCTTCAACTGTTGCCCTACCACTAATCTTTTGAGCAACCTTATGACTATCTTGCAATTTGAGCGGACTTTTTAAGATATGCTGATAGCCTTCGTAATCGACAGGATTATTAAAGTCACCCATGAGGACCAGAGGGTTTTTGACCTTGAGAAGCTCTTCTTCAAGCTTTGACCACTCTCCTTGGAAGCCCTTGTCCCACCAAGATAGATGGCAAGAGGCGATAGTCATCAATTGACCCTCTACCTCAGTCTCCGCTAACAAGACCTTGCGAGTGTGGTAATCCCTAGGATCATTCACTTCTGAGACCAAAATTTCTCTAGGAGCTATCGGTTTTCTGGACAAGATTGCCACACCTTCATTGTAAATGTCAAAACCGATATGATTATAAGCCCAAGACCAATGGTAGTCCAGTCCTGCTTTTGCCAATTTTTCTACTAGACAAAGGGCAAAGTGATCTTGATGAATCGCAATCGCTCCTTCAACTGCCTGATAGAAAGGAGCCTGAACAACCTGTTCAGACTCCATTAATTGATTGACTTCCTGCAGGCAAATGACATCATATTTTTCTTGAAGAATGCGCTCTACCAACTGATTAAGCTTAGTTTCTTGCTCTTCTTCCATCCAACTATGAGTATTTAATGTCAGGAATTTCGCCATAATTTCTCTTTTCTATTTTACAATTCAACCTTAGCAACAACTGTCTTAGCAGATGCTTGACCAAGTTTTTCTACAGTCACAGACTTGATAGCTGCCGCATTTGTGAAGACAACAACTGTTGAAGTTTCACGACCAGCTGCCTTGATAGCTTCCAAATCAGCTGTCACAAGTAAATCACCTGCAGCAACCTTTTGACCTTCTGAAACATGAACTTCAAATGGTTTACCTTCTAAGCTGACAGTGTCTAAGCCGATGTGAACCAACACTTCTAAACCATTTTCTGTCAAAAGACCTAAAGCATGTTTCGTAGGAAATACACTTGTTACAGTACCTGAAACAGGTGAGTAAATCTTACCATTTTCTGGCTCAACAGCAAATCCATCACCCATCATCTTTTGTGAGAATACTGGATCTTTAACATCATCAATTGCGATGACTTGACCATCTGCAACAGTTTCTACTTCTTCTGTTACACCTTTGTAAGCAACTTCAGTAGCTGCTGATTCTGCTTTTTGGCTTGGAAGAGTTTCAGGAATCACTTCACCAGAATCCAGCAAGTCTTGGATATCAGATTTAAGAACGTCAGCTTTTGGTCCATAGATAGCCTGAACACCTTGACCTTTCATAACCAAGCCCATAGCGCCTTCAGCTTTCCATTGCTCTTCAGTTCCAACTTTTTCAGCATCTTTGACTGTTACACGCAGACGAGTCATACATGCGTCTACATCTACGATATTAGCGCGCCCACCTAGCAGATTAATAACATTAACCGCTTGAGACGCTGCTGCGACCTTGCCACTACCAGCCTCTGATGAAGAAGCTTCATCTGATCCATCTGCAGTTTCATAGTTACCATTACGTCCTGGAGTTGCGTAGTTGAATTTCTTAATCATGAAGTTTGCGATGAAGTACATGATAACTCCAAAGAGGATTGTTACCCAGATAAAGTTAATGATATCCATTCCCAAACCAGCATTGATTGCCAATGGAGTACGAGTTAAGAATTCGATAGAACCGAATGAGTGTACACGAAGGTTGACGATATCAGCCATTGCAAAAGCAGCACCCTGAACAACTGAGTAAATCAGGTAAAGAGGAGTTGCTACAAACATGAACATGTACTCGATTGGCTCAGTAACCCCAGTCAAGAAGGTTGCCAATGCAGTCGCAATCATCATACCTTTATATTTGTGCTTCTTGTCAGCATCTACATTGCGGTAGATAGCTGCAGCTACCCCCATCAAAATACCAAATGAACCAATCATTTGTCCAACTTTAAAGCGGGCTGGATGGTATGCTTCAAGTAATTGATTGTAGCTTGCCATATTTGAACCTTTAAGGTTAACAAGGTCAGTTACCCAAGCAAGCCAAAGTGGATCTTGTCCGAATACTTGTGTACCTTTTGCTGCACCAGTTAACACTTCATATGTTCCACCAAGAGCAGTATAGTTCATTGGGATTGTCAACATATGGTGCAATCCAAATGGAAGCAAGAGACGTTCCAAAGTACCATATAAGAATGGTGCAAGAACTGGCGCAGTATCTTGTGAATTAGCAATCCAAATACCAAAGTTATTGATTCCAGTTTGGATAACTGGCCATACAAATGAAAGTACAATCGCAACAATCGCAGAACGCAAAATTACAACAAATGGAACAAAACGTTTCCCGTTAAAGAATGAAAGTGCATCTGGCAATTTACGGAAGTTATAGTATTTGTTGTAAGCAGTTGCTCCAACAAAACCAGCGATAATTCCGACAAATACCCCCATGTTTAGGGCAGGCGATTCTAAAACGCTGATAAAATAATCAGAAACCTTAATTGTTCCACCTAAAAGAGTGTGAACAGTTGCATCTGGATTTTTTAACATGTCACCAGAAACACCAAATATCACACCAGTGATACGGTTAATCAGGATAAAAGATAGACCTGCTGCAAAGGCACCACCGGCACGCTCTTTAGCCCAACTTCCCCCGATTGCAAGAGCAAAGAGTACATGGAGGTTCCCAATAACACCCCAACCAATTTGCTCTAAAACGCCACCTGTCGTTACCAACACACCAAAATTAGGATTAATCATTGGAAGCGACTTACCAATACTAATCATTAGACCAGCTGCGGGCATAACCGCAACGACCACCATTAAAGCTTTACCGAATTTCTGCCAAAATTCAAAGCTAAAAATGTTCTTGAATGAATTTTTCATCATCCAGACCTCCTTCTTTTTTACAAACTTCTATATGAAATCGTTTGCATTGCACACTACTATTTTATCACTTTTTTTAATTTTGTAAAGGGTTTTCATAAAAAAATTTTAAATTTTATTATTTCCTCTTTTATTATCACTTTTTTTACCCTAATTTTCATCTACTCGCAAAAAAAGCTGATTTACCAGGCTGTGTGAGGTCTGTGGTCAACATAATAATATAGATTATGACCTCTTTTTTGTCTTTCAACTAGTAAACCCAATCTATTAATTTTAAGCAAACGATTGCGTGAATTAATCTAATTTCGACTAAAAATCATATTAAAAAACTCCAATTCTCAAAGAATTAGAGTTTTATCATAGATCACCCCTGCATGGAATAACCAATTCCACGAACGGTTTTAATATAACTTTCTTGTCCCGGAAGATCGATTTTACTACGGAGGTAACGAATATATACATCCACTATATTAGTCTCAGATGCACTTTCATACTTCCACACTCGGTCTAACAGTTGCTCACGGCTCATCACCTTATTACTGCTCATTAGAGTCACTAGTAAATCGTACTCTCGTCTCGTCAAAGCAATAATTTCATCCCCTCGATAAACCGTATGATTTTTCAAATCAACCCGCAAATTACGATAAGCAGTAGGAACTTTTAACTGGCTACATTTCTGATCAATAAAATCTCGTCCACGAAAGATAGCAGATATCTTATCAACCAAATCACTGATAATAAAGGGTTTTACCATATAAGAAACTGCAAACTGCTGAATCTCTTCAGCCGAATCCGCAATTTCCTCTCGGCTCACCATTACAATGATTACTGTAGCTGGTTTTAATAAACTTAATTGTTGAGCAAAGGCAAAGGCTGTTCCATCAGCAAACTGATTATTTAGTAAAAGTAAATCATAATCGTTTTCCTTTGCTAGAGCTAGTCCCTCTTGCCCTGTTTCCGCTAGGTCTACTTGATAACTTTCCTTTTGTAATTCCAGCATGATAAATCGTGCTAGATTCTTTTCATTTTCAACTAATAAAATCCGCTTCGCCATCGACCTGTCGTCCTATTTTTCGTCGTACCAAGAATAGTGGAAGGTACCTTCTTTGTCTTTACGTTGATATGTGTGTGCTCCAAAGTAGTCACGTTGTGCTTGGATCAAGTTAGCAGGTAGATCTGCCGAACGGTAGCTATCAAAGTAAGTAATAGCTGCTGAGAAAGTTGGTACTGGAACACCAGCTTGAACAGCAAGAGCTACGATATCACGTACAGATTGTTGATATTTAGCAGTTACATCAAGGAAGTATTCATCCAAAAGCAAGTTAGCTAAGTCAGCATCACG
>ERZ773006.955-NODE-955-length-10622-cov-3.41904_pt1 | contig 10622 bp, 9 predicted proteins | sample MGYA00580843_ERZ773006 | MGnify/ENA primary metagenome ERZ773006 (study PRJEB29015, sample SAMEA2738011) | human oral metagenome | biome: human oral; feature: human-associated habitat; material: dental | place: China | collected 2052 ... | reverse complement strand
CACAAGCACCTTGTTTCATGCAACGAGCATCATATTTTTCAGCAAAATGATCTGGGTTGTACGACTCTTTCGCCATGCGAAGACCAGGCAAGCCCATATCTTCTTCACGGTTGATAAACTTTGTATCTGCAAATTCATGACGAATGAATTCATTATTGATAGCTTGGTACAAACCACGGATAGTTGGATTTGCTTTTTCAATATGAATGAGCGCCATATGCTCATTCAACATTTCCCCAATAGTGAAAGCTTCTACTCGTCCGAACAATTTAATGCAACCACCTACCAGGCCTAATGCATCCCAATGATCGAACAGCAAATTGATGGCAGTTAGTTCATCTTCAATGCCCTCTTCATGATGTGTCTCCACCCATTGTGCTGCCGCTTCACGACAAAGAGGAATCGTATTTTCATCAATCGGCATATATTCATAGTTAGAATATTGCATACGGAATTGATTCAAATGATTTTTCTTTTGGCGCAACTTTTTACCCGCTAAAGTAATCATATCTTCTGTACGGTAAATATATTCGAAGTTGTCACGGTCTGGTGTAAATTCATAGCAGTCTGGACACAGCTTTTGCATCCGTTCCATCATGATTGGATTCACACCTTTTAACAAGAATGGAATCTGATTTTCCTTGAACCACTCTTTCGCCATTTGTAATCCATCTACAAACTTGGCATCTTTTCCCGCGAACGGTGGTAACATAAATGGAGATTCTGTCACTCCACCACCTTTAATAAATAACACGCCTTCTTCTTCTGCCCAAGTAATGCCATAAATATCTTGCCACATAAACAATGTAGTAAAACTATTATCTGACGCTTCATAATGATGCTCTGAGAAATACGCATCAATACGGGGCTTATCTTCTAAGGTAAAACGCTTGAAGTCTAAAATAGGACTCGCCTCCTAATACTCTGATTTTATGATATAACATTACTATTATATGCTATTCATCGATAAAATTCAATGCAGAAAAAGTATAATGCCATTTCTAGTAGTAACTATGTGACGCACCTTTACTACCTAAACACTGAGGAACGCCATTACGAGTAGCAGCCTTGTGGTGTTCCTTTCTACCTAAATTACGCAAATACAAGAAGAGCACGGTGTGCCCCGAACAAACATTATGAAATACCGTTTGTGAGGGGTATACCGTGCTCTTTCCTTTATCTTATTTAGTTGCGAACGCCACAGGCTGCATAGCGAAACAAGTAACGACTTTCATTTGCAAATGGCTAGATAGTAACAACAAATAGTGACTAGCCAAAGCCGTAATATAAACGGCAAAGAAAAAGCACAGGGTTGCCGCCCTGTGCTTTTTTTGGTGTATCAATGTCAGATACATTTCCTGTTGTTTTAACTCGCCACTATTGTATCACAACTTAACGTAAAGGTAAACATAGAATACCTCCGTATCTCCACTCTTCCGTAAAGCGCTATTGTAGGAGTGGTCTTTCTTGCTATCCCATTACTGCGTAAACTCCACAAACGTAGAAACGAGCAATCTATTTATATTATGAATTATACATCTGTCACGTTCTATTCTGTTAAATTATAGAAATACAAGAAGAGCACGACATGTTCCGGAGCAAACCTAACCACTGTATCAGTTTGCGGAGGAATGTGTCGTGCTCTTCCATTATGCTAAATGCATGCTATTGAACGTGACAAACTACAAACAAAATGGATTGCTCGTTTCCTTTACTTAGCTAACAAAGATGCTAGCAAGAAAGCCTCTACTAAAACAAGCTTTCGTCTTCTTTTAACTCTTCACTTGAGATAACCGCCACAGAAGCAATTTTATCTCCTTCGTCTAAGTTCTGTGTTTTCACGCCAGAAATGGCTTTGCTTTTCTTCACGGCAATATCGTTCACATCAAAGCGAATGATCTTACCTTGTTCGGAAATTAGCATCATTTCATCATTGTCATTTACGATTTCTACAGCTACTACTTCGCCAGTTTTGTCGGTGATTTTAAAGTTTTTCGTCCCTTTGCCACCACGTTTTTGTACTGTGTAGGAGCTTTCCACATTACGTTTGCCATAACCTTCTTCACTGATAGTAAAGACTTGGCACTCTTCGCCAGTACCGTGGATGATGCTTGCACCAACAACTTCGTCACCAGCGTTCAAGTTGATCCCTTTCACACCACGAGCAGCACGTTTCAACAAACGTACGTCACTTTCATGGAAGCGAATAGCCATACCTTTTTTCGTACCTAGCAATACATCTTGGTTGCCATAGGTCAAGCCTACAGAGATCAACTGATCCCCTTCGTCCAATGCCACTGCATTCAGACCACCACGACGAATGTTGCGGTATTCATCGATGGATGTGCGCTTCACAACGCCCTGTTTTGTGACCATGAACAAGTTCACATCGCTGGAGATGCGTTCTAAGTCGATCATGTTCGTCACCGTTTCCCCTACATTAAGAGGAAGTACGTTGATGATAGCTGTACCACGAGAGTTACGGCTCGATGCTTCTGGTACTTCGTACGCTTTCAAGCGGTACGCACGGCCTGTGGATGTGAAGAATAGCAATGTATTATGGGTGCGCACATGCATGATTTGCGCCACATAATCGTCTTCTTTTGTTTTCATACCCACAACACCTACGCCACCTTTATGCTGGTTACGGTACACATTGGCATTCATGCGTTTGATATAGCCTTGACGAGTTAAAGTGATGACCATTTCTTCGTCAGCAATTAAATCTTCTACATCAAAGTCGGATGTATCGATAGTGATTTCACTACGACGTTTATCGCCATATTTTTCTTTCATAGCGATTAACTCTTCTTTGATGATGTCACGTTGACGTGCATCGGAGGCTAAAATCGCTTTCAAGTCCGCAATCAACACCAATAATGCCGCATGTTCTTCTTCGATTTTTTCACGTTCCAAACCTGTTAAGCGAGCTAAGCGCATATCTAAGATGGCGTTCGCTTGAATTTCTGTAAGGTTGAACTTTTCAATCAAAGCCGTACGAGCAATATCTGTAGTTTGAGAACTACGGATAGTGTGAATTACCTCATCAATGTGATCTAAAGCAATCAACAAACCTTCCAATACGTGGGCACGAGCTTCTGCTTTTGCTAAGTCAAACTCTGTACGACGTACGATGACTTCTTGGCGGTGCGTTAAGTAGTGACCTAATACTTCTTTCAAAGTCAATACTTTTGGATGGCCTTTTACTAGCGCCAACATAATCACACCAAATGTATCTTGTAATTGTGTGTGTTTATATAATTTATTCAACACGATATCTGGTTGCACGTCCGCACGCAATTCGATAACGATGCGAAGACCACGGCGGTCACTTTCATCACGAAGAGCCGTAATACCGTCCACCACTTTATCACGACTTAAATCTGCAATGGCTGCAATCAAGCGCGCTTTATTCACTTGGTACGGAATTTCTGTAACCACGATGCGATGTTTGCCTTTGGTCATAGCCTCAATGTGAGCTTTCGCACGCATTTTGATGCTACCACGACCTGTGGCGTAGGCTTTTTTAATACCCTCACGGCCAAGGATAGACGCCCCTGTTGGGAAGTCTGGACCTTTGATGGCCGTCATCAATTGGTTCACATCCACCTCTGGATCGTCGATGAGCATCACGAGACCATCTACCACTTCCCCTAAGTTATGAGGCGGAATATTCGTGGCCATCCCAACGGCAATGCCGGCGGAACCATTGATTAACAAGTTTGGAATCTTTGCAGGAAGTACGGTTGGTTCTTCCAACGATTCGTCATAGTTCGGCATGAAGTCCACTGTTTTCTTCTCGATATCTGCTAGCATTTCTGTGGCAATACGAGACATACGAACTTCCGTATACCGCATAGCCGCAGCAGAGTCGCCGTCGATGGAACCAAAGTTACCATGACCATCCACAAGCGGATATCTTGTATTAAAATCTTGGGCCAAACGCACCGTTGCATCGTACACAGATCTATCACCATGTGGATGGTATTTACCAAGTACGTCGCCGACGATACGAGCCGATTTTTTGTACGGTTTTGACGGTGTCATGCCTGTTTCATGCATCGCATATAGAATACGACGGTGTACAGGTTTCAACCCATCGCGTACATCTGGAAGGGCGCGCATAACGATAACGCTCATGGCGTAATCGATGTAGGAACTGCGCATTTCTTTATCGATTTGGACTGGCACAATCTTGCCATGACTCCAAGCCTTTTCCTCCATTGTATCACCTCATTTTACAATACGAAATTTATAACTAACCTATTATACCATTTTATGCACTATTTTTCTATCTTTTTACATGAAAGTTTCAATACACTCAAATATAAACACTGATGAACATATATATTGTATAAATATTCTTGTACTTTTATTTGTGAATGTCTAACATCGCCTCATTTAATCGATTCATACGGAACTGTTCCACCACATCGATCATAAAGCGTTCATCGTGGATAGGGTTCACATCCATTTTGAATAGATGGGACTCACAATGACAATCGCTGCAGCCAAAGCCTTTTACCTCATCTGTGCTGATGACTTTCATAGCCTTTGCCAATTCACACTCTAAATCACTGGAGCTACGAATCGGTAAGGCTGCCACAACAGTGCTGACACTGCGTAAATAGTCCAAGTGCCAATGTTTCTTTTTCCGCTTCCGCTTATGACGTTCAATGCGCTTTTCTAAATTTGCCTTCACTGAGCCTACATACACATAATATCCTGAATCAAAGTGCATATCGCCCTTGCTACCGATGGTTAAAGTCACCGGCTCTTCTACCTGCAACACCATGAGGTAATCCCCACGGTCCTCCGCTTCTCGGCGCACCGCTTCATCATTGTACAAGCACTCGCGCACCACTGTAGGTTTCGTAAACTCTGGTGTCCACTGTATCGCCATCGCTTTCCAGTCTAACTGCGGCGCTACCTCAATAAATGTTTTAGTAAATTCCAAATCTGTATGAAAGTCTGGGGAAAACCACAGAGCTCGTTCCCACTGCACTAAGAACAAAATACCCGTGCGGTACCCTTCTTGTTGTAACTCTTGCAAGTGTAGTAAATGTTTTCGACCACGCTCCGTCACCGCATCAGGGAACATCGCTCCTTGATCACCAAATAAGGTACAAGACTTTACCTCCAGTAAAAAGCGTTCTTCCTTATCATTGGTAAGAAGTAAATCAAATCGACTATGACCCACAGTGTACTCCCGGCGTACCACACGCCACTCTTCCCAACCAGGGATGAGTTGTTCTCCGATCATGTACTCCGCCATGTCATTACAATAATTGGTGTCCAACATGATAGGCACACCATCACGTTCAATACCGATGACACGATATTGTGTTTTTGCTCCTTCTTTGGGATGATGTAGCACATACATCTTCACCCCTCTGAAGAGAAGTTCCCACATACGTCCAGGGTTCGGCAAGTGAGCTGCAATCATCTGTCCATCTAATTCTAAATGCACCACAAATCGGTTAGGTCGCGCTACAAAAGTAGCGACCTGTACATTTTCATATAAAACTTTCATACTAATTCCTATCTTTAACGTTCTATCCATTCATATATAATAGTAAGTCATCTGTACTATTTCTATATATTTTTATATTCTCGATTTATATGTTATATATATCAAGATTAATTTATTATAAAATTTATCTTCAATACTAACAAACAAGTTCTAGGATCATAGTACACGCCACACATATCATACATGTCACGCATGCTACATACTCTATATACATGACATCCTTGTACACACAGATACTCTTACAGACTGTTACCATGATCCACGCTTATATAACCATCATAACATATACACCGTTCTGTGGATAACCATGTGGGTATCCTGTGTCTAGTCTGTGTGTAAGCTACAAGTTATTCACTTGTTATCACATGGTATGTGCATAACTGTGTGGTTATCTTGTGTATACTATGTGTGTAATCCAATGACACCTTAAGTATACTTTTATTTTAGTCTTAACTTAATCACTTTTTGTGGATAATTCTGTGTGTAACTTCAAATTTCCCGTGCATAAGCCGTGTATAGTTTGTGAATAAAATTCGTTGCCTCAGCTACATACAAGAACCACTTCTTATAGTATACTAAGAGCATAGGCTTTCGCCTAGTCATATATAATAATTAAGTACTTTAACATACATAAGAATTATCAATATTTACTCGATATTAAGGAGATACACATGGCACAAGTGGCAGGCAATTTACAACGTATCCGCAACGGGAAACGCACCTATGCGATTACCCCTCGGATTCCCGGTGGTTTCGTACAACCACAAATGTTACAAAAATTTATCGACGTGGCAAACACATTCCACGCAACTTTAAAAATTACAGGTGCACAACGCATCATGATCACCAACCTAAATGCAGAAGATGTAGACAAAGCATGGGCTATGCTCGGCATGGAACCAGCACATACTGTATCCAATCGTGTTCGTTCTGTAAAAGTTTGTCCTGGTACAACATTCTGTAAACGGGCGAAACAAGACAGTGTTCACTTAGGTATGCAATTGGAACGGAAATACATTTCTAAAGAAATGCCGTCCAAAATGAAAATTGGTGTCTCTGGCTGTCCTAACTCTTGCTCCGAAGCGATCACAAAAGATATCGGTGTGATCGGCAATGACCAAGGTTGGCAAATCTATGCAGGTGGTAGCGCTGGTGCTCATCCACGCTTGGGTGACTTAATCACAGAAGTAGCTACTGAAGAGGAAGTACTCACTATCATCGATCGCATGATTGCATACTACAAAGAAAATGCCCAAATCGAGCGTATCGGTCAATTCATTGACCGCATCGGTCTCGATGCATTCCGGGCTGCTGTATTAGACACAGTTGATTCCCCAACAACTACTGCCAAAGCATCTGCTGAACCAGTGGTCAAATTACCAGGTCAAGGTAATGCAGGTCTTGCAGAGGCTAGTGCAGCTGCTAATGATAAAGGGGCTACTCCACTTTCACCAGGACAACTGATTACAAAAGATACCATCGTTCGTCATATCGTCGAAGTATACCCTGAATTAATTCCAATTTTACAATCCATGGGTATGGGATGCCTTGGCTGTCCTTCTTCCACTGGGGAACCTTTATGGCAAGCGGCAAATATCCACGGTATGGACATCGATGAATTAGTAGCAAAACTCAATGCAGGTCGTAATGTATCTGAAATTGCTATTACAAAAGATTCCATCATTCGTGATATTATAGATATGTATCCACAAACAATTCCTACCTTGCAATCCATCGGTATGGGTTGTCTAGGCTGCCCTTCCTCCACGGGAGAACCATTATGGCAAGCCGCTAATATCCACGGTATTGATGTGGACGAACTTGTTTCTAAATTAGAAGTCGCACGAAAAGGAGCTTAACATGTCAGCAGTATTGGGACACATTCACTTTTGGTTATACAAAAAAATTCAGTTAATCGCTGAACGCGAACAAATTATTAAGAAAGAGGCACAAACTCGCCTTGACGACTTAGCAGATGAGTTATATGCAACAGCGATTGATTTATATGGAAAACCAATTCCTCCAGATCGTCAATTGGATCGTATTATTGACCATAATAATATCCATGGTTGGTTGCAAAATCAATTACAAACCTCTTCCGTTCGCGAAGCTACTTTCATCAAAGATTTAACCGATTGTGGCGGCGATGACGGTGTTGATGCTGTATTAGAAGCGTTCATCAAACAAGGTGCAATGTGCGGTACAGAAGCCAAAGAAAAACTTACTGCTCAAACAGCACCTGCTATCTACACAGTGATGCAAGACTATTATGTAAATGGTATGCCTTGTGATCCAAGCGATACTATCATCGAGCAAACCGATACTACCTTTAGTTGGTACGGAAATCATCAAAATCAAATTTCCTATTGGAAAACAGCAGGCGTGAATCCAATCATCATGGCTGCTGCCTTCCAAGCATGGTTCAGCGCTTTCGTGAGTCACGTAGCTCCGGACTTTGCATTCAACGTGAACCTTGATGGTGATATTCCTGTATATACAATTGCTAAAAGCTAAGTAGCTTATCCCTTTTATATTGTTAAAACAGCAGTAACGCTGTTATTATTGACTTTCACCCCTGTGAAAGTCCCCAGAATAGGAGGTTCTACTATGGCAGGAACTGTAAAACAAGAACTAGGTTTAATTTTTGATGGCCCAAATTACAAAATCGTGAAAAAAGGCGGCGTCGCTGGTGACCAAGTGGAAAAACACAATCACCCAGAAGCTAACGTCATCTTTACTGTGGTAAAAGGCAAAGTCAACGTATTCCTTAACGAAACAGAATCCCATATCTTAACACCAGGCGAAGTACTACACTTCGATGGCAACAACTACATCCAAGCTACATTAGTAGAAGATAGCGAGTTCGTTGTAAACCTAATCCATAAATAATAAAAAGGTGTGAATCCATGCTAGTCATTAGCATTGGGTTCACACCTTTTTTGCGCCTCTGTACCATATCTATACTGCATTTAATATCATAGTATACTCTTAACTCTACACCACAAACATGCACAGTATACAATAAAACCCCTAGGCTATTTAACCTAGGGGCTTTTTCATATCTTATTTGTTGATGCGTTCTACTACTACTGGAGTTAAGTCGATAACTTGGTTACCTTCTTTAACAGCGCCAGCAGATGTTGGATTAGCCACTAATACATCGATGTTTTTTTCTTTTGCAATAGCTTGAATTGCTTCTGCTACTTTTTTATCTAATGGAGCTAACACACTTGCTTCTTCTTGGTTGTATTTTTCTTGGATGCCACGAACACTTTTATCAAAATATGCTTGTTTTTCTGCATCTGTTTTAAAGTTGTTTAATTTCTTGAATTCACCTTCTAATTTAGGACCATATTCAGCACGTAATTTATCGATTTAACTCCAGTAGTAGTAGCACCAAAGCCATTGTAGCCAGTGTAGATAGCTTCTTCGTTAATTACGCCTACGTTAGCAGCGTTAGATACTGTGAAAGCACCAACCACAGCTAGTGCGCCTAAAGTTGCGATTTTTTTAGCTAAGTTCATGTATAAGCCTCCCTATGAGAAATATTTTCATCTATTTGTCTAGTATAGCAAAGTTATTTCTATTTAGCAAATTACCTTACAACTCTACTATACCCTATGTATATGAATGGTAAATGAAATCCATAGTTACAAATCTATGTAAAGAATTTGCAATTATTGTTCCTCACTGACATATACATATTCTTCTTTTTTCAATTTACTGATAATTTCTGGCACCATGCCGATTAAACGATCGAAACCAGTATATTTAGCAGATCCTTTGATATTGAATAATTCAATACGTTCCCCTTTGATCACAAGCACAGCTGTTGGCTCTACTTTTGCTCCGCCACCACCAGCTTTTTGGCATCCGCCTAAACCAAGGGATACGTCAACAAATGGTACAATCGTAGTATCACCTAATTGTACAGCTTCACCTACTACGGTTTCCACACGAATCATTTCTTTAAATTGTTCAAATAAAGGCTCTAAATTGTCTTTTAAGTTTGTAAGTTTAGTATCCATCATGACCTCCTATGATTCTTCAACTTCTGAAAGTTCTTTATTTTGCACTTTGCTTACGACGACGATACTGTACAACTGCTTTTGCACTGTCCATCAGACACTCTCTGACTGCTTTTTTTACTATAAATAGAGTTCCATAGAATGCAAATACACCTAGTTGCATATGCCCTTTCACTGTTAAACTACCTGTATAGGCAAACTCTGTATAGGAGAAATTAACTTGTTCCACTTGTTTCGGACATAGTGTATAGGCAGCCGCGGTGATCAGACCCATTTCATAAGGTTTAGGAATCCCAAAATCACCTTCTAATTGGAATACTCTAGGACTAGCATGGCTAGCACATTGCTTACTGACCGTAAACAACGCTTCATAAAGTTTAGGGTTTGATACATGTTTCCACCACCAATAGGTTGGTAAGTCTTTTGTATCTTCTTGTTTCTTTGTTGTCTCTTCTTGCGATGATGTAGTGTCTACTGGTTCCAGCACCTGTCCATTTGTATCAAACCGTACAGATTGCACAGGTTCTGGCCCTGAGTATCCAGATAGTGGATACGGATCTGGTTCGTCTAGTACTTCTTTTGTGTCTACATCTTCTTTACTGTCTGTCGCTAACGGATCTAGTTCTTCTTTTACCCTACGATTTAACCAATCTTCGTAATCACGGGCAGAACCAACTTTCATAGACCCTAATACATAGACCTCCTTAAACAAGGGATGCCCTTGCTTATACGCAAGATGTACCTTCAATACTCGATACATCCACTCAATACGGAAGTCAAATTCATAAGGCTTGCGCGAACTTACTTTCAGACTATATGTGATAGGAATACATAAAATGGCTATGATGAAAGCTATTACTAGCAGCAATAGAATCATCCATAGTGACACGATACCACCTACCTTTCAGTACGTTATACGATATACATACTTAAATTATACCATTCTTTACCCTTAATGCTCAATACCAAGGCGTGCTTCTATGCCTTGATCATAATAATGACGGTACGCCTCCATGACGGTGACCAAATCCGCTTCATCCAATAACCATTGAGGAGCACCA
>ERZ773006.952-NODE-952-length-10632-cov-60.1125_pt1 | contig 10632 bp, 10 predicted proteins | sample MGYA00580843_ERZ773006 | MGnify/ENA primary metagenome ERZ773006 (study PRJEB29015, sample SAMEA2738011) | human oral metagenome | biome: human oral; feature: human-associated habitat; material: dental | place: China | collected 2052 ... | reverse complement strand
TCATGGTGGGCTTTGTACTGATGATGGTATTGGATGTGGCTTTGGGATAGCAGATGCTTTTTTAAAATTAGGCGTCTATTTTATCAGTTTGCCTAGATAACAACAGTTCTATCTTGGCAGATTTTTGGTTCCGTTTTTAATTTTTATTAAGTATGAAAAGCCTTGAATGAAAATGCTCTCTTTCTTGAAGGATGACATCCGCTTTCAAAAATGGTAAAATAAGGAGAATACATTTAAGAGAGGAAACTCATTATGAAAGGTATTATCCTTGCAGGTGGTTCTGGTACACGTTTATATCCTTTGACTAGAGCTGCATCTAAACAACTCATGCCGGTTTATGACAAACCCATGATTTATTATCCATTGTCAACCCTCATGCTGGCTGGTATCAAGGATATCTTGATTATCTCAACACCAACAGATCTTCCTCGCTTTGAGGATTTGTTGGGTGATGGCTCGGAGTTTGGCATCAAACTTTCTTACGCTGAGCAACCAAGTCCAGATGGTTTGGCTCAAGCCTTTATTATTGGTGCCGACTTTATCGGTGATGACCATGTGGCTTTGATTTTAGGTGATAATATTTATCATGGACCAGGCCTTAGCAAAATGCTTCAAAAGGCTGCTTCGAAGGAAAAAGGAGCGACTGTTTTTGGTTACCAAGTGAAAGATCCAGAACGTTTTGGTGTGGTTGAATTTGATGACAATATGAATGCAATCTCTATTGAAGAAAAACCAGAACAACCACGTTCTAACTATGCAGTTACAGGACTTTATTTCTATGACAATGACGTAGTAGAAATTGCTAAAAATATCAAGCCTAGTCCACGTGGAGAGCTGGAAATCACTGATGTCAATAAGGCTTACTTAGACCGCGGCGATTTGTCTGTTGAGCTTATGGGACGTGGTTTTGCTTGGTTGGACACCGGTACACATGAGAGCTTGTTAGAAGCGGCTCAATACATTGAAACCGTTCAACGTATGCAAAATGTGCAAGTAGCAAACTTAGAAGAAATTGCTTACCGTATGGGTTATATTACCAAAGAACAAGTGCATGATTTGGCACAATCACTTAAAAAGAACGAATACGGTCATTACTTATTGCGCTTGATTGGAGAAGAATAAAACATGTCTGAACAATTTTTTGAAAAAAAATTAGCAGCTCGTAAGATTGAAGCCATTCCTGGCATGCTGGAATTTGATATTCCAGTACATGGAGACAATCGTGGCTGGTTCAAGGAAAACTTTCAAAAAGAAAAAATGGTGCCCCTTGGTTTTCCAGAAAGCTTTTTTGCAGAAGGTAAGCTTCAAAACAATGTCAGCTTTTCCCGCAAAAATGTGCTCCGTGGACTCCATGCAGAACCTTGGGACAAGTACATTTCTGTCGCAGATGGCGGAAAAGTTCTCGGTTCTTGGGTTGATTTGCGTGAAGGGGAAACATTCGGAAATACCTACCAAACGGTTATTGATGCCAGCAAAGGGATTTTCGTTCCTCGCGGTGTAGCAAATGGCTTTCAAGTATTGTCAGAAACGGTTTCTTATAGCTATTTAGTCAATGACTACTGGGCATTGGAATTAAAACCTAAGTATGCCTTTGTCAACTATGCTGACCCTGCTCTTGGGATTGAATGGGAAAGTCTTGACCAGGCAGAAGTCTCTGAAGCAGATAAGAATCATCCAATGCTTAAGGATGTTAAACCTTTGACCAAAGATATGTTATAATACCCTCAGAAAATAGGAGAAAATCTTTTCATGACTGAATATAAAAATATTGTAGTGACAGGTGGTGCTGGCTTTATCGGTTCTAACTTTGTTCACTATGTGTACAATAACTTTCCAGATGTGCATATCACAGTTCTGGATAAGCTAACTTATGCTGGTAATCGTGCCAACATTGAAGAAATTCTAGGCGACCGAGTGGAGTTAGTCGTTGGAGATATTGCAGATGCAGCAATTGTTGATCAAGTAGCTAAGAATGCGGATGCAATTGTTCACTATGCAGCCGAAAGTCATAATGACAATTCACTTAATGACCCACGTCCGTTTATTGATACGAACTTTGTCGGAACTTATACGCTTCTTGAAGCGGCTCGTAAATACGATCTTCGTTTCCACCATGTATCTACTGATGAAGTTTATGGTGACCTTCCTCTTCGTGAAGATCTTCCGGGGCATGGTGAAGGACCGGGTGAAAAATTCACCCCAGAAACCAAATACAATCCAAGCTCACCTTATTCTTCAACTAAGGCAGCTTCTGATTTGATTGTCAAGGCTTGGGTGCGCTCTTTCGGTGTTAAGGCCACCATCTCTAACTGTTCAAACAACTACGGACCATATCAACACATCGAAAAATTCATTCCGCGTCAGATTACCAATATCCTTTCAGGCATTCGTCCAAAACTTTATGGTGAAGGAAAGAATGTTCGTGACTGGATTCATACCAATGACCATTCATCAGGGGTTTGGACCATTCTCACAAAAGGGAAAATCGGTGAAACCTACCTAATTGGTGCAGATGGTGAGAAGAATAACAAAGAAGTGCTAGAGCTCATTCTCAAAGAAATGGGACAACCAGCTGACGCTTACGACCATGTAACAGACCGTGCGGGTCACGATTTGCGCTATGCTATTGATGCTAGCAAGTTGCGTGATGAACTAGGTTGGAAACCAGAATTTACCAACTTTGAGGCTGGATTGAAAGAAACAATCAAGTGGTACACGGATCACCAAGATTGGTGGAAAGCTGAAAAGGAAGCTGTCGAAGCCAACTATGCCAAGACTCAAAAAGTATTAAAATAAAAAGTAACTATTGAAGTTTTGTCTTAAAAGGAGAATCATGAAACATAAAATTTTAGTAACAGGTGGAGCCGGATTTATCGGAACGCATACCGTTATTGAGTTAATCAATGCTGGACACGAAGTTGTTATTGTTGATAATTTAGTGAACAGCAGCAAAAAAAGTGTAGAAGTTGTAGAACGAATTGTTGGTCAAAAAATTCCATTTTATCAAGTGGACATTCGTGATAAGAAAGCCTTGCTTGAAATCTTTAAAGTAGAACAACCAACAGGTGTGATTCATTTTGCAGCGTTGAAAGCAGTTGGTGAATCAACACAAATTCCATTGACTTATTACGAAAACAACATTACAGGAACATTGACATTGCTACGTGTTATGGAAGAAGTCAATTGCAAAAATATCATTTTCAGCTCTTCTGCAACTGTCTATGGAGATCCTCATACCGTTCCAATTTTAGAAGATTTTCCTCTGTCAGTCACCAATCCTTACGGACGTACAAAACTGATGATTGAAGAAATGCTGACGGATATTTACAAATCTGATGCAAACTGGAATGTTGTCTTGCTTCGGTATTTTAATCCAATTGGTGCTCATGAAAGTGGTGATTTGGGTGAAAATCCAAATGGCATTCCAAATAATCTCTTGCCATATGTGACGCAGGTTGCTGTTGGAAAATTAAAAGAAGTGCAAGTATTTGGCAATGACTATCCAACAGTTGATGGTACCGGCGTTCGTGACTATATTCACGTGGTGGATTTGGCAAAAGGACATGTGGCTGCTCTGCAAAAAATTGAAGGAACTGCTGGTCTAAATATCTATAACCTTGGTACCGGTAAAGGATACTCTGTTTTAGAAATTATCCAAAATATGGAAAAAGCAGTCGGCAAACCAATTCCTTACAAGATTGTTGACCGCCGCCCTGGTGATATTGCAACTTGCTATGCCGACTCTACAAAAGCAAAAGAAGAGCTTGGTTGGGAAGCACAATTTGATATTACGCGTATGTGTCAAGATGCTTGGCATTGGCAAAGCAAACACCCAAATGGATTTGATGACTAAATAAAAAATATGTCAAATAGTAGACGAGGCTGGGATAGTAGTTTCTCAGCCTCGCTTTTTAAATAGAAATAACCTTGATGCACAGTAGTTGATTGTTCAAAACATTGCGTTGAAGTTGCGAATAATGCTTGCGAGGTAAGGTTAATTTTGTTTCCTAGTCAAACTCGTAAGAAGTACCTAATCAGCCTTGTGGAAGTTGACCAGAATTCACTGTTCTGAGGTTTTTGCGTGATGACTTGAAAGTAAGCTTACTAAAAAAGTAGAAAACCAGTTAAGCATTTTTTCTGGAAGAATGATTTACTTTCTGTTAAACTAAAAATATGGAACATCATTTTAATCATAAGGCAGAATCATTCGATTCTCCCAAAAATATATTTATTGCTGATCTCATTCGCCAGGAAGTGGAAAAACAAATAGTAGATTTTTCTGACAAGCGCATTTTAGATTTTGGCGGTGGTACAGGATTGGTGAGCCTGCCATTGGCAGCTCAATCCAAGTCAGTCACGCTTGTTGATATTTCAGATAAAATGCTTGATCAAGCTCGCCTAAAAGTGGAAAAGCAAGCCATTGATAATGTTTATTTGTTACAGCAGGATTTGTTGACAAACCCATTAGACCAATTATTTGACATCATCGTGGTTAGTCGTGTTCTTCATCATATGCCAAATGTTGAGAAGACTCTAGCAATGTTTAGAAATCATCTTGTAGAGGACGGACAGCTTTTTATTGCAGATTTTGTTAAAACAGACGTAAATCATCATGGCTTTCATCTTGATGACTTGGAAGGAAAACTGTCTCAAAGTGGCTTCTCATCCGTCAAATCTCAGATAATTTATAGTGCAGAGGAACTCTTTTTAGAGAATTATGCAGAGCTTTTCTTGACATTAGCACAAAATCACTCGTTTGCATGATGAGTGATTTTGGTTTGTCTTTATAGTAAATTTCTTGATTCTTTTATGGAAATGGTAGAAAATAGCGCGTGGATATAGTATAATGTGGTTATATGATTTTGAAGGAGAATGAGATTAAGTGAAATCTTCGGATTTATTGATTATTATACCTGCCTACAATGAAGAAGGCTCTATTGAGAATGTTGTCAACAATATCATCAGGAATTATTCACAATATGATTATGTGATTATCAATGACGGTTCAAAAGATAGAACATCAGCCATTTGCCATGCAAACAGTTATAATATTGTGGATTTGCCGGTCAATTTAGGATTGGCAGGCGCATTTCAAACAGGACTTAGATATGCTTATGAGCAAGGCTATAAAAAGGCAGTGCAGTTTGACGCAGATGGTCAACATTTGCCTGAGTATATCTCAGTTTTAGAAGCAAAAATGAATGAAGGCTATGAAATGGTTATCGGATCTCGTTTTGTGACGGAAAAGCGCGAAACGTCTTTGCGGATGATGGGGAATATTCTCATTAGTGCAGCCATTAAATTAACCACAGGAAAGACAATCAACGATCCAACCTCTGGTATGCGGATGTTTTCTGAAGGACTTATCAAAGAATTTGCTCTCAATATCAATTATGGACCTGAGCCAGATACCGTCTCATATCTAATTCGCCATGGTGTGAAAGTGGCAGAAGCCCAAGTACGAATGGAAGAGAGGCAAGCTGGTGAGAGTTATCTGACGCTTTCTCGCTCTATTCAATATATGACGCACATGTTTGTATCTATCTTGATTATTCAGAATTTCAGAAAGAGAGGGTAGACATTAAATGACTATTTGGTTTCAAATTGTATTGATTTTTGTCTCTATTATGACTTGTGCCTTTATTTTACGTAGCATTCGAAAATCACAAGTTCAAATCAACGATGCTATATTTTGGGTGTTTTTCTCTTTAATTCTATTAGTATTTAGCATCTTCCCAAGTTTAGCGGAAGCAATTGCAAGTGCATTAGGAATTGTATCAGCAGTCAATTTTATCTTTTTATTTGTCATTTTTTTATTGCTCATCAATCAATTCCAACTCACTCTTAAATTATCAAAATTAGATACAAAATTTAAAAATTTAGTTCAAACAATCGCACTGAGGGATAAAGATGAAAATAAAGACTAACCCTTCTGCTAAAGAGATTTATTTTTGGAATTTATTGGGGAATTTAGCGGCTTCAGGAGTTTCTGTCCTTTATCTACTGATTGTAACAAGATTAACTTCTGCCAAAGTAGCAGACCAATTTAGCTTGGCGAATTCCATTGGGACTCTTTGGATTGTTATCGGACTTTTCCAAGTCAGAAATTATCAAGGAACGGATGTGAATCAAAAGCATTCTTTCATAGGATATTTTCAAACTAGGTTGATAACAATTTTAGCGATGTTGGTTACATTGTATCCCTATTTATATATTGTCGGAGAAGGCCGTTATTCTTTTGAAACGATTTTACTGACATTTTTAATGATTTTGTATCGTATGTGGGATGCGGTATCTGATTTATTTCAAGGCTTATTTCAACAAAGAGAACGTATGGATATAGCTGGGAAAACAATGTTTATTCGATATTCTACGAGTGTTTTAGTATTGCTAATAACATTGCTATTATCAGAGTCTGTTCTGCTTGCTTTGCTTTCTTTAGTTCTGTGGAATGGGCTACTCATTTTTTCCTACGAGATGCGTTTTGTAGCATATTTCGAAAAAATTCAGATCCGAGAATTGTTGTCTACTCGGTATAAAAAAGATATAAAGAATATATTACTAGCTTGTTGGCCGCTATTTGTAAATGGTTTCATTTTGTTGTATATTTTAAATGAGCCTAAAATAATCATTGAAAAAGGTCTTAATCAGGGCTTTTTACAAACTGGCATGCAACGTGATTTTAATATTCTGTTTATGCCTGTGTTCTTTATGAGTCTTATTATTTTAATTGTTAGACCCCTTATTACAAAATTAGCCATTTTATGGAATAAAAAAGAATATAAAGAATTCTCATTAATTATAAAAAGATTATTAGGATTTCTATCTTTAGGCGGTTTGTTCGTCACATTTATAACCTATTTATTTGGTGTGCCAGTACTTAGTCTAATATTTGGCGTGGATTTAAACAAATATGTATTTTCTTTTACTATTCTGATATTCTCAGGAGTTTTATATGCTTTAGCAATTGTTTTTGAGAATATTTTAACGATTATACGTAAACAGCATCTTTTAGTTGGCTTGTATATTATTCTTTTGATACTTACTAAATTGATCACAGAACCATTTATTTATCAAAAAGGTATGCTTGGTGCCGCGATTAGTTTTTTTATTGTTATGTTAGTTTATGTTATAGGAAACGGGGCAATGTATCTGATTGCTTTACATAGAAAGAGAATGAAAAATGAATAGAGATATTATTTTTGTCACTCATCATCTTGGAGGCCTTGGTGGTGTACAAAGAGTTGTAGATCAACTGGCTGAAAGTTTTGCAACTGACGGAAATAGAGTAACTGTATTTGGTTGTGGTGTACAAGCAGGCGAAAGTTATCAGAAAACATCAAAAAACTATGAAGAAGTATTGTTATATTCTCAAGATATCTTCTTTCAAAAACCTTGGATTTTTTTTCAAGAAAAATTTTTTAATAAAAAATTAGAAAAAAATTTGATTCAAGTCTTAGATAGGGCTAAAGACCCTATTGTTATTCTTGCTAATCCAATTGTTTATTTATTGATGGAGAAAGTGATAAAATCCTACTCAAATAAGGCTATATTCATTGGACAAATGCATAGTTCTGCTGATTTTGTTTTTGATTCAAAAGGGCTTTACTGTGTATACCCTTATATAATTAAAAATAAATATCCCAAACTTGATAAGATACTTTTTCTATCAACTGCCTATTCTAAACAGATTAGCGAAGCATATCAGATTCCTACTTACAAAATGGGGGCAATTGCAAATCCTTTACCTCGCTATATTAATGTCTCTAACAGTGAAACTAGTTTTAATAAATCGATTATTTCATTTGTTGGGCGCCTGGATCCAGTTAAGCAAATTGATCATTCTATTTTAGCTTTTTCTAAAATCCAAGAATATTTCCCTGATATCACTTTAGAAATCTACGGTGAGGGGATTGAGAAACAAAAGTTAGAAGCTTTAATCCAATCACTTTCTTTAGAAGAGTTTGTTAAACTGAAAGGGAGAACGAGTAAAGTTCTAGAGGTTTATCAAAAATCATTCTTTACTCTATTAACATCAAAATCTGAAGCTTTTCCAATGTCTGTTGTTGAATCTATCGTAGCTGGAACTCCGGCAATAACCTATAATTGTAGTCAAGGTGTTGAGGAGATTCAATCGGCAACTTCAGAACTATTAGTAAACAATTCTATTGAAGATTTAGCTGATAAAATGAAATTTTATCTACAAAATCCTCATCAATTGGAAGAACTTGCCCTTAAGGGAAGGGAACATATTATCGATTCTTATTCAGAGGATATAATTTTAAATCAATGGTATCAGCTGTTTGAAGAACTAGACAAGGAAAAATAGAAAGTGATGGAAAAAAGATCATCTAAATTTTCACATTCTTTTCTTAAAGAACTGTATGAAAAGAAATATTATTTAATTACTATTTGGGTAACATTGATTATAACTTATGTATACTTAGATGGACATTTAGCATTTCTTCCAAAGAAAACTTTTCTATTACTGGGGCTTTCTTTAAGCGCTCTATTATTTATAAAGGGGAAAGTGTATAACAAGGTTTTCTCGATTATAATGCTGACAGGATCTTTCTTTTGTTTTTTTACTCCTGTAATGGATTCGCCAGACGAGAATTTTCATTATTCAAGAGCCTTGTACATTAGTGAGGGGCATCTTTATTTACCTAGCAATAAACAGGATTTATTAGTTTCGTCAGATATTTCTGATGTTGAAAAATTTTTCAAAAAACCTTTAGTGAACACTGATTTAGGAAGAAAAGAAGTGTCTTCAAAAAAAGTTCAGTACAATAATTTAGCTAATACAAATGGTTATTCCTTTGTCAGTTATATACCACAAACTTTTGGGATATTGATAGCCAAGGTATTCCATTTAAGTATTTCCGCGTCCATTTTACTTGGTAGGTTTTTTAATCTATTAGCCTTTGCTCTCCTATGTAGATTAGCTGTTAAAAAATCAGGTCCACGAGAGCAAATCTTTGGTATATTAGCAATTGTTCCAATCAATATTTATATTGCTGCTTCCTTTAACCAGGATGCAGTGGCCAATGGCCTTATATTTTTAGCAATTGGCCTGTTTTATTCCTTCTTAGATAAGGATAAGGTTAGTTATAAAGATTTATTTATTTATTTCCTATTATCTGTATTAATAGCCTTGTCTAAATTACCGTATGTGTTATTAATTGGCTTACTTTTATTCATTCCTAAAGAGAAGATGTCTCGGAAGAAGTATTTAATGGTAGTATTATTGATAGGAACGGCAGCCTTGTGTAGTTTACTTTGGTTAAAAATAACTAGCGGCCTAAACTTAAATGTTATTAATGTAAATCCTAAGATAAATCCAATAGAGAAAATAAAATATACAATTGAGAATATGCCTGAGTTTGTTCGAATGATGGTAAAAGAAGGTGTAAACTTTATTCCTTTTAAACTCCAGTCTCTCTTTACTTTTGGTTGGCTTGCGTATGATGTAAAAGCTTTTATTTGGCTCTATTTAGTTTTCATAAGTATTGTGATTTTAGTTTCTCCGAAGGCACCTAAAATGAATAAAATTAGTAAACTGGGTGTTTGGTTGGTTTCATTAGGTATTATCTTTGGAATTCTAATGACTGCGTATTTAATGTGGGGAGAAATAACGGATATGTCGATTAAGGGAATCCAAGGACGGTACTTCTCAGGAGTTGTTATTTTACTTGCCTTGACTGCAAGTATCTCTGCTAGGTTAAGCATTCAAGATAGCGGTCTCGTCGTAAAAGAATGTAAAAAAGAAAAGGTTGAAGAGTTATTATTCTTTGTAGCAACATTATTCATAATTGTAAGCCTGTTGACGACAATTATTCAATATTATCTCTGATATGAGAATACAATTATTTACAAAAACTTTTGCTTAAGGGCAAAAGTTTTTTAGCTAAATTATTTCTTGTATCTTATAAAGTTTCGATTACATTATTAAGAAGAGTAAGTAATTTTTAATCATTTGACTTTTTAATAGTGAGACTATACAATAGAACAATAAAGGAGTGACTATGACCATTTCAGTAATTGTTCCTTGTTACAATGAGGAAGAAAGCCTTCCGCTTTTCTATGCGGAAATGGAAAAAATAAAGCCAAGACTTCATGATAACTTAGAGTATATTTTCGTCAATGACGGGTCTCAAGACAGAACCTTGGAAGTTTTGCACGAGCTTAATATGATGGATCCCAATGCCCACTTTATTTCTTTTTCTAGAAATTTTGGGAAGGAGGCGGCTTTATATGCTGGTCTTCAGCATGCCACTGGAAAGCTTGTGACGGTCATGGATGCGGATTTGCAAGACCCACCTGCATTATTGATTCAAATGAAAAATATGCTAGATGAAAATGCTGAATTGGATTGCGTAGGAACGCGTCGTATAACACGCGAGGGAGAACCTCTGATTCGTAGTTTTTTTGCGAAGATGTTTTATAAATTGATTAATAAAATTAGCCAAGTTGAGATGGTAGATGGAGCGCGTGATTTCCGTCTCATGCGTCGACAGATGGTAGATGCTGTTTTAGAGGTTTCTGAGTATAATCGTTTTTCCAAAGGGATTTTTGCTTGGGTTGGATTTAAAACAAAATATTTGGAATATAAGAACGTGGAGCGAGTTGCAG
>ERZ773006.950-NODE-950-length-10639-cov-11.0694_pt1 | contig 10639 bp, 12 predicted proteins | sample MGYA00580843_ERZ773006 | MGnify/ENA primary metagenome ERZ773006 (study PRJEB29015, sample SAMEA2738011) | human oral metagenome | biome: human oral; feature: human-associated habitat; material: dental | place: China | collected 2052 ... | reverse complement strand
GATAAAATAAATCTAACATCTTCGATGAATCCCATATTTAGCATTTCGTCTGCTTCATCTAATACTAAATGTGTTAATGTTTCTAATTTTATCGTTCTTCTATTAATATGATCGATTACACGACCTGGCGTTCCTACTATAATTTGTGGGCGTTTTTTCAAATCTTGAATTTGTCTTTCAATACTTGTTCCACCAAATACAATGCTAACTTTTAACCCTTTTGCTCTTGACATAAGTCGAAGTTGTTCTCCTACTTGTTGAGCTAATTCTCTTGTTGGGGCAAGAATTAATGATTGTAATTGATCATTGCGCCTTACTGTATCTACTAACGGTATTCCAAAAGCACCTGTTTTTCCTGATCCTGTTTGTGCTTGTGCTAAAATGTCAACTCCAGATAATACATATGGAATTGTTTCTGTTTGAATACCAGTTGGAGATATGAAATTCATATTGGTTAGTGATTGAATAGTTTCCTGACTAACCCCTAATTCTTCAAATGTTGTCATTTGTTTCTCCTTAATTTATTCAATTTTATATACTGTCTTATTTATATAACCTGTTAATTATAGCATGAAAATTGAAAATAATAAAGAAATAAGGGTAAACTACATAGAAAATCATATTACTTCACTTCAATTTATACATCTATTTCTTATATTTAAAATAAAATAATAGCATAGTAGTTATTTAACCACTATACTATCATTCTTTCATATATTAACAATTGATTTTCACATCACATGTTTTTTACATATTATTATTTGTGATTTCATCAATTTTCTTAGCTATATTTTTTATACTTTGTCCCGATTTATTTAGATTATTAGTATATATTAATAACATATAATCCTTATCACCAAAAACTATTGCCGTATCATGATAGTTTGCATCTATCGCACCATACTTACTTGCTACTTTTTTATTTGGTATTCCGTCTTTAATCCATTCTCCGTCTTCAGAATCCTCAAGGTATTTTATTAATTCAGGATATTTATCGCGTTCTTTATATAACTTCGTCCAAACTAACTCCATCATAGCCGGAGTAATTTTATTATTTTGAGCTTCTTCTTGTGGTAATTTCACTCCAAGTCCAGCTAGATATTTCACTACCACATCAGCTGCCGTTGCGCTATTACCCATCAACATATTTGTAGCAGTATTATCAGAATATTGAATCATATTTTGTAGTACATACTCTAATTTATAACTATCTTTCTTTTGACTATTAGTTATTTGCCCATTACCTTCTTCAAAGAATTTTTCATTATAAGCTATATCAGCATCTTTAGATATCTCACCATTTCTAATACGATCATATATCTTCATCGCATATATTACTTTTATCGTACTAGCTGCTGTAAAGTAATGCTTATCCTCCTGAGCATAACGATATCCTGTAGAAAAGTTTTTATAGACAATACCAATTTCATTATTACCTTTATACTGTTCTATTAGATTCTCCATAGCTTCATTCAACTCTATTTCACTAAGCTTTTTATTCTCAACCACTGGTTCTTCTTGTTTATTTTCTTCTTTCTGAGCTTCTTGTTGTGCAATTTCCTGCTGTTTAATAGCATCTTTTCTAGCCTTAATATGTGCACCTGCTGAAAATACACCGTAAATAATTAAAATCACCGCTGTTGATTCAATTATAAACTTTAAAATTCGCTTCCAAGTTCTCTTCACTACCTTACTCACATCCTTTATCTATAATATTCTTATACTAGTTTACTACATAACAACTGTTTTAACAATAATTTCACGAAAATATTCTTAAAAATAAAATTTACATTTCGATTTTAAAATTATCTACTTTAAAGTCCTAGCACTATCTGTGCTCTTGTTAAAGATTTAATTCAATTGTTAAAAGAGTAATCCAAAGTTTTTTGAATTACCCTTCTATAACTTTACATATTGGTTTTCAAATAAAAATCTTGCTCAGATATTTTTGAAAAACCCATATTTTCATACATATATTTTGGAGTATCATTTGCATCAACTACCAAAATAACATTTTCTTTTCGCTCATTATTTATCGCAAAACTAATAATATGTTTAGCAATTCCACGATTTCTATATTCTGGTGCTATGTATAGATTATCGATTTCAAAGAAATTATTTTTTACAATAATATTAGCAGAGCCGATTATCTTCTCTCCATCTTTGGCTACTAGTTGTTTAATACTCTCAGATCTGATATTTTCATAAAGTAAAGTCTGATTATGCTCAGCCCATTCTTCATTACTAGCTTCTATATCTATTTTATATTGAAATTTTAAATATCTATTTAAATCAATTTTTTGTAGATATTCAACTGCAAAATCACTTGGCTCTTGTTCTACAAAATTTCTAGTATTTAAATAGTATAAATTAAGGTTAATTTCACTAAAACTTTCCTTTTTTAAATATCTCTTTAGTTTCCTAGATAAAGTTACGTTTTCCATTGCTGCTAAATGAATAAAATTCACACCTTTATCTCTAAAGAAATTTCTACAAGAGGAAATATAGTATTCAAGCTCTTCTATAGTGGTAGGTTCTTTTTTCATTAATAGATAATTCCCACTAAAATATAATTTTGATTTTAATGTTTGATAAATTACATAACTATCTGTTTCAACTACCGACTTTGCTCGCGAATAAATATCTTTAAAACTATAATCCATAACTAGCACCTCCTATTCTTAATGTATTTTTCATTGTATTAATGATGTCCATGTGGTCCATGGTGATGTTCAAAATGATTTATTATCTCAAGAACTCTAGAACTTCCAGTTAAATCATAAACATTTCTTAGAGTTTCCACATATGTTGGATCATCATGTAGAACATCAAAATATGTAACGACTTCTTCTTCAACAAAGTCAATATAATCTTCCTCTTCTGACAGTGCATTTAAAGCTGCACCTAAAAGAATTGGATCATCTTTTATTAATGAGTTTCCATTATATAAATCATAGATTTTCTCATACTCATATAGTGATTTAAGTGCATTTATAGCAATAAATAATGTTTCTTCTGAGATACCTTGTGCTGTTAATACTTCTTGCATTAAAGTACGGATATTATCATATTGCTGATCATCTTTATATAATGAGATCAAGTGCAGGTAAGCACTAATAGCTATTCCTTGTAACTCAATATATTTTTCTAAGTATCTCTTAGCTTCGTCCCCTTTTGACATATGTCCTAAGTGTAAGTATGCTTCAGTGAAATCCGGATCTATTGCGATAGTTTTTAATAAGTGCATTTTTGATTTTTCTAAATTCTGAACTTGATTATAAGCGAATGCTAATGAGAACAGAATTCCTGCATCCTCATACCCTCTTCCATTTTCATTATAGAAGTCAATAGCCTCTTCAAATAATCCTAAAGCATATAAATTATCAAATGCTGTTTGGAAATTTTCTAAAGATGGTTCTTCATAGAAAATTCTCTCACTTAAGTTTCTAGCTTTATCTTCTCTTCCTGTCGATAAATAAATCCCTACTAACTCTTTATCAATTGCACGAATAGCTTCATCAAAATCCGTTCCTGCTCTGGCTGCTAAGAACTTATCTTCAGCTATTTCATATAGTTCATCTTCTAAATATATTAATCCTTCTTGATATAAAATCGAAGGTGTTTTTGGTGAATTGTATAATACTACTAAAGCATCATCCTTCTTATCTAGGTATAAAAGATTGTGTACATATCCTTCAATTGCAGTATCATCTTCTCTATTTTGTTCATAAATAATTCTAGATAATTCTAAACACTCATCAAATAATCCATTATCTAAAAGTATTGTACGAAACTCCTCTTGTTGTTCTCTATCTAATGCTGAAAAATCTATATCTTTTAATTCCTCTAAAAATTGTTGTATATCCATCTAATTTTCTCTCCTTGCTAACTTATTCATAATAAATGTCAATTCAGTTTTTACAGTAGAATCAATATTATCGATACTCTCCTGAGCTTTTTCTAAATATCGTCTACTTACAGCTAATGTTTCTGATAAAACTTTATCGTTGTTTTTTATATAATTTATTATTTCATCTTTTTCTTCACTACTCGTGTCTTTTGTAAAATTATAAAATAGCTCTGGTTTTTCTTCCTTAGCTAATAAAGCTGGTAATGTAATATTACCGTTCATTAAGTCCTGGCCGACTTCTTTTCCAAGATTTTGTGCTCCTCCTACGAAATCAAGATAGTCATCAATTATCTGATAACTCATCCCCAAATAATAACCATATGAAAAAGCACTTCTTATATCTTCATTAGAAGCATCCGCGACTATACTCCCTGCTACACAAGCAAAAGCTATTAATATTGCAGTCTTTCTCTTAATTTTTTTAAGATAATCTAGTTTTCTAGTTTTAATATCGTATAAGCCATCCTCTTGAATAAGCTCACCAATACATAATTCTTTAAGCGTTTGTGCTAAATATAGATGTATTTTCTCATTATTAAACTTAGCTACTTCTTTTAAAACTACAGAAAATAAATAATCCCCTACGCGAAGAGCAAACTCATTACTATATTCTTTATTCATCGTAACACTGCCTCGTCTAGTATCGGCATTATCTATAATATCATCATGAATTAAACTAGCAGTATGAATGATTTCAACTATACTAGCCATTCTAATAATGTCTTTTTTATTTAGTTCAAAATTTCCTAATTTAGCACACATTAGTAAAAGAAGTACTCTAACCCTTTTACCTCCATTTAGAAAATACTTTTTTACAATCTCATCTAATTGTTCATCATTACTTCTAGTAATTTCGAAAATATCTTCTAATACCTCATGTACCAACGTATCATACTGTTTTAACATTCTATTCTCCATTAACTTAAACAAAGGTTACCATTTTAATATCAGACTCTTGAAGTTCAACATTATAGAAGTTAAACCAAGTCTCTATAACACTTAGATAAAATTCATTCTCACTAATCTTCTTAGCAATTAGCTGTAAGTATCCATTCTGCATAGTTTCTGTGAGGATAGTCAACTTATCTAAACTACCTATCAATAAACTATAATACTCAAAACTAAAATAATCCCCAAGTAAAAGTGATTTTGATTCAATACTATCACCTTCTAATTTGTGGCTCTCAATTGAACTAAGTGCACAAAAAATTGCTGTATTATATAATTCATTATCAAAATTATATTTTTCTATAAAAGAAGTAATATTTAATTTTTCTATTAATCTTTCATTATAATTATATTTTTTCATAGTAAGTCCTTCATTATTTATCTTTATAAATTATACCACAATATTGTGATTAATTAAAATTTGATTAACTAAATTTCACATAAAAAATTTTATATATTAAATATACATTAAAATAATAAAAAAGAATAATCTTAAAATTATGACTCTAAGAAAATCATAATTTTAAAATTACTCTAAAGTATATACTTTTTGTATAATGTTTCTATACGATTAATCAGAATAAATAGTTATATTTTTTCTGCAACTATTTCTGTATCGTTATTTCTTAATATTTTTATAGTATTAAAGTCGCTTATTAATATTAAAAACATTACTAATGTAAGAATTGCTTTAGTAGAAGTGTTATCGATATTAGTACTAATCATATATAGAAATGTATAACAAGTCATACTATTTAGCCAATTAGATCTTTTCAAATACCCTGAATTTTTAAAGTATACATAGAAACTATATAATCCTATAAACAATTGACAAAATAACAAAATATTACTTATCATAAAAATTCTCCTAAACTTTAATTTATCCTTACAAATAATTAACTGTTTCTTGATATTGATCCGGTCTTTCTTTTCTAACAAATAGCATAATTGCTACGATGAAATATAATAAATATACAGGTATTAATACCCCTACTGTTCCAACAGCTACTACTATTGCTAATAATAAGAAAAGTATCCCTGATAAAATACGTTTTTTCATTAAGAATGATGCTAATAATGCTACTACAACTAATACAATTAATAGAACTGAATACATCTTAAGTCCTTGAATCGTATAATCAAGAAGTTGTTCAGCCGATAAATTTACCCCATTAGGATTTTTAGCAAGCTCTTCTTTAAAAAGATTTAAAAATTCTTGGTTATCTTTTAAAACAGAGACCTTAAAGAATGATCCATACGCTAAAAATCCTGTTATTACTATTAATATAATATTAGCAATCCACGCTAACACTTTCTCCACTGTTCTTTTAAATGGTTTCATAATAAAACCCTCCTTCTATAAAATCAAAGGATTTCCCTTTTTACTAATTATAGCATAAAACGTTATCAAATTATAGTGAAAATTAAATTAATTTACAAAATTTTTATCATAAATAAAAATCTTTAAAATTTACTAATTAGAGCTACTGATTATCCTCTTTTTAATCTTTAACTTCACTATTATTAAGATATTTTTTATAAAATAATATATGGCATATAGATACAAAAATGAATAAACCAAATAAATATAATATCTCCTTTGTAATTTGATAGTCATTAATCGTTAGCAATGCTATAAATAAAAGGATTATTAGCTCAATACAATAAAAAATAACTGCTATAATTCTCTGAATTCTATTTAACTTCTTTAGTGATTTTTTCGCATCATCAACTACCCCAATTAGAAAATCAAAAAATACATCAAACATATTTTTTCCTCCTTTATGTTCATCTATAACTCAATGAATTTTTCAATCTTATCCAACTTCAATATAATCATATTTTTTGTACATTATAGCATTTATTTTTTGTGATTTCAACTTTTTCTATAATTCATCTTCATATAACTACATTTTACTTCACCATAAAAAATAATCCTCTAAACCAAAACGGTTTAGAGGATTACTTTTTATTTATTATCTATCAACTAATGTAAATCGCACTTCAATCTTGAAGATTCCATCTTCTGGTGCATATGCTTGAATTGTTTCTTTGTGTTTTTCTGCTATAAGCTGTGCCATAGATAATCCTATACCATAACCTTTTATCGCACTATTTCTAGATTCATCTAATCTATAGAAACGATCAAAAACTTTGCTTAAATCACCTTTCTTTACATTAGCCTTATTAGAAACTTTTAAAGTAGCATATTTTCTATTCTTATTAAGTTTAACCGATATATCACTATCTTCTGGAGCATATTTAATTGCATTTTCTAACAGTATATCCATCAACTGAATTATAGAATCTTTTTCTCCATAGTAATTCAGGTTAGGATCGACATCCGCTACAATATTCTTTTTTTGGAAGTTAGCTAATTCATCAAAATCTTCAATTCTTAATTTCAATGCCTCAGATAAGTCAAAGTGCGTTCTTTCTACTGTATCTTTTTCTTCCATACGACTAAATACTACTAAGCTATTAACTAAACTAGACAATCTATCTACTTGATTATGTATATTTTGCGTCCATTTTGAATCACCATTCATCATCTCTAATACATCAGCATTAGAACTAATGATAGCTAACGGTGTTTTTAACTCGTGACTAGCTCCTGTTATGAATTGTTTTTGTTTTAAATATGTCTCCTGTATTGGTGCTATTACCCTTTTTGATATTAGAATAATTAAAACAAGTACTGATAGTATTACTCCTATTGAAATTAAAACACTATTTTTCACAAAAGATTCATAAGAATCAAGTTCGCGCTGGCAATTTAAAAATAGTATTAAGTTTCCCACATTTGTTTCTACTTTTAAGAATCTATAACTACCTATAAATCCACTTGTTTTTCCTTTTTCTAATGCTTCTATCACTTTACTTTGCAAAGCATCTTGATCCGCTATTAAACTATCATCTCGGTAAGCTTTAATTATTCTACCATTATTATCGACTTTTGCAATTGAAAAACCATTATATTCTGTAGCACTTGATGAATTTTTAGTAATTACTAAATCATCGCCATCTTCTGCAAAGATTTTTATCAATGCCTGTGATCTAGAAGCATCTAGCAATGTTGTATCTATTCTTTCTTCTAGTTTATTAAAATTAATAAAGTTTAATGCTATTGCAAGTATAGCTATTACTACAGCCACACTACCAACAGCAGTGGTTACGAATTTTCTCCTAAGACTCTTAAACATCCAGCATCTCCAATGTATATCCTACATTTCTTGTTGCTTTAATGTGGATATTAGCATCTAATGCTTTTAGTTTTTTTCTTAAGTAAGAAATATTAACCCATACTACATTAATTTCAGAATCACTGTCATACCCCCATATTCTTTCTAAAAATTGTTCAGTTTGAATAACGTTCCCAGGATTCCTCATAAGCATTTCCATCATTTGATATTCTTTATTTGATAATCTTACTTTATCTTTTTCTGTAGATAATTCAAATGTATATTTACTTAAACTAACATTACCTAATTCTAGTACGTTACTAGTAAACGTAGCCTGTCTTCTCGTCATAGAACGTACTCTTGCTAATAATTCTCTTGTAACAAATGGTTTTGTTAAATAGTCATCTGCACCACTATCTAATCCATATACTTTATCTTCAATTTCTGACTTAGCTGTTAGTAATAATACTGGTGTGTTTTTTTTATTTTCTCTAAGTTTTTTTACTACTGTTACTCCATCCATTTGTGGCATCATAACATCAAGAATAGCTCCATCATAATCATCTAACATTAGATAGTCTAATGCATCTTGTCCGTTGTTTACTACATCGACTGAGTAATTGTTGTGTTTTAGCATTGCTTCTAGAGCATCTGCTAAGTCTCTTTCGTCCTCTGCCAATAATAACCTCATTGACTTTCACTCCTTACTATATTTTTGTGTTGTTTTTCCAATATAAAATCATTATATATAAACTAACTAAAATCTAGTTTAAACTATTATTTAAAATACTAAATACATATTAACAGTTCTTTCTTAGAAAAATTTAAGTCGTTCTATATACTTTTATAATTTCTCTTTATAACATAACTATTGAAAAAAGTTATTTATACATTCTATTATACCAAAATTCCAAATTTTATGCTCTAATCAACAATAAAATTAGAAAAAATTTTTTTCTTAATTATTGTTTATTTCTTAATATTTTAACTTATTTTGTCTATACATGTCAAAATAAATGACTAACGTTTTCTTAAACATTAGCCAAAATAATTATTTTCTTCCAATAAGTAGTCCGCTTTGGATATAATCTTTCATTCCTTTTCCATAGCCCCATTTTTCAGCATATTCATCAGTTACATCAGCATTAATAATCTGGAACTTTGTGAATCCTGCTTTTTTAATTATTTCAACCATCTCTTCTTCCAGAAGAGCGCCTGCCACTCAAGTACAGTGCATCTTGCTAGAATTTTTCCATTCTAGTGGCAAATCTTTTTTCAAAATAATATCAGATATTACAAACATACCCTCTTCTTTTAGAATACGATAAATCTCGTCGTATACTTTTTGTTTATCTGGTTCTAGATTAATAACACAGTTACTAATAACTCTATCAACCGACCTATCTGCTAAAGGAATATTTATTAATTCTCCCTTAATAAATTCAATATTATCAAATTTCTTAATATCTCTAACCTTCTTCGCTTTTTCTAACATTGAATCCAATCTATCCAAACCATAAAGCATTCCTACTTTAGGATTTTTCATCTTAGTAATGAAAATATCCATACCCGCTCCACAACCTAGATCTATTAAGGATTGCCCTTCTTTAATTTTTAAATGATTAATAGGATTCCCACAAGAAAGCCCCATATTTATCTCATCTGGAAATTCATTAATAATATTTTCATCATATCCTAATGACTTACTAAGTTCTTTCGGATTAATTTTTGTCTTTTGTTTGTTTTTTGAAATATTATCATAGAAGTTATCAACTGATAATCTAATTTTAATATTGTTTTGCATACTTACACCAACCTTTTTTACTATTTATTTTTCATCATTATTATTAATTTTATCATACGCGCCTCAATTTTTCTATTTAATAAAAAATAAGCCCTAATTAGGACTTATTTTTTATTTATATTAAGTTATTGTATTCTTCTTCAGTTAAGTAACTTGAGATTGTTCCTGTTTTTGTAGTTGTTAAACTAGCGTAGTTTGTCGCAAATTTTGCCATAGCTAACAGCTCTTCTTCTGAAATATTATTAAAATCTTCATGATTTAATAGTTTAGATAAGAATGAACCAGCAAAAGCATCCCCTGCCCCAGTAGTATCAACAGCTTTTATATCAGGTATTTCAGTTACCACTTTATGATTTTCATAATAAACTTCTGCACCGTGTTCTCCTTTTGTATAAAGAACAACTTTCATGTGACTGAAGTCTTTTTTCAATGCTTCTTCAATAATAGTAGTTCCAGTTAAGAATTCTAATTCGTTATCAGCAACTTTTATTACATCAACATAAGGTAAGAATTCTTTAATAGTTTCAAGGTATACTTTGTGATCATCCCAAAGATTGAATCGTAAGTTAACATCAAAAGAAATTAACACTCCTGCTTCTTTAGCTTTTTTCAGTAATAAATGATGGCTATCTTTTGATTCTTCTTGAATTGCGATACTTGCAAAGTGAATTGCTTCAATTTCCGATAAATCAACTTTTTCAACTTCTTCCTTACTAATTCTTAATGTTGAAGAACCTTTAAAGTAAAAACTAAATGAACGGTCTCCAGTTTCATCTAAAGAAACAAATGCTAATG
>ERZ773006.941-NODE-941-length-10751-cov-5.977_pt1 | contig 10751 bp, 9 predicted proteins | sample MGYA00580843_ERZ773006 | MGnify/ENA primary metagenome ERZ773006 (study PRJEB29015, sample SAMEA2738011) | human oral metagenome | biome: human oral; feature: human-associated habitat; material: dental | place: China | collected 2052 ... | reverse complement strand
CTTGCTCGACAATCCAAAAATAATTGAGAGGCTAGGACTTTTGTCCCAGCCTCTTTTTATAGATTGTCTGTTTGCAGGCCGAGTTGTTTGACCCTTGCGGTGTAGTAGGTCATGATCAAAAAGAGGTTGGCTGTGATCAACCAGATGGACCATTGGTGAATGAAATGCATGAGGATGGCCACGCTAATCGCTCCCGCAACAAAGCTTCCAACAACAATCCCGTAATTCATGGCCTGACGCCGATACTCGTCCAAATCTCCCTTTCCTCGAGTGATTCGGTACAAGGCCGTCAGCATCTTGCGGTAATTGCCGGAAGTCATAAAGATCACGTAAGGGTGGGTTTCAATCAAGCTTCCTGTAAAGGTCAACATCATCATCCCTGTCCCAAAAGCAATAAAGGGAACTTCTACAGGTGGTATGACAGACACCAAGGGAATCAGGAGTGTCACCACAAACAAAGGAATCAACATCTTGGTCCGCCAAAAGGCTGTCTTGCGATACTCTTTGATATGGAGGGCAACCACAAAGCCAATCGAGAAAAATAAAATAGATGAAAAACGCATGATGGTATTTTCGACACGGGGATCGTGCCAATCAGCGATGAGAAGCAGGAGGTTCCCCGTTTGGGTCGCGACCAAACTCCGGTAGTGCATGTGGCAAAAAACATCGAGGCCCCCTCCGATAAAACCAAGCAGAGCCCCCATCAGTCGTGTATTTTGTGGTAAAATTATTTTTTCTTCCATAGTCTTGTCTCTTTTGATCTCAATTATGTTTATTATACCACTTTGCACACAAGTGGAGCAGGAAAAATCAGAAAAAGCCCTTCCGTTACTAAAAGTAAGGGAGGGCTGGTAGAATGAACCCCGCTCGATCTACTGTTTTAAGCGATAGGTCTTGCGTGGTTTTTTCTTAGGTACCCGCTTGACGCCCACTTCTTCTACGAATTCTCCGAATTTTACGAGGAAGTTATTGCTAACGATGGGGCGTCCAGGATTGATCAGATTGACCAACTCGGTTGCCTCATAAACGGTGAAGGGCTCCTCTAACAGATAGAGGAAGGTTGGATTCCAGTCCAGACGCCCCTGAATCCGCTTGATCGATTCTTGAATAATCTGGTAGTGGTCAAAGGCAAAATCAGAAGCAGCTAAGGGTTCTCCATCGAGCAAACACTGGGATTTTTTGAAATCGACATCGAGAAAAACGACTTCCTTGGCATCGTCACCTGCATGGGCTAAATCTACTGCTTCTGCTGGCAGATAGACCAGATGGGCGATGGTAATGACCCAGCCTCTGGGGTCCCGCCCAGGGGTGGAAACTGTCATGAGCTGCTCCACCTTATTCACTGGCAGATCGAGTCCAACTTCTTCTTTGACTTCTCGGATACAGGCATGAGTCGCATCTTCATCCTTGTTCACAAAGCCCCCCACCAAGGCGAGGCGGTGTTGATAAGGGTGGGCCTTGCGGCGAATGGCTAAGAGCTTGAGCTGGCCTTCAACAAAACAGTAAGCCACCATGTCCGCTGTGACACTTGGAGTTTCATAAGTTGGCAGATCTTGCTCCTTGTACCACTTGAGAAAGTCCGCTTCACTAGCGACCGTCTCAAAATACTCTTTCTCCGTCATTCCTGCTGGAATCGAGAGACTTGCCATCTAAACCACCTCCTTCTTGAGGGCTTTGGTCCATTGGTACCAGCCTACTAAACTATTGAGCGTGTAAACCCAGTACATCCCTTGAATGTGAAGACTCTGATCCCACCAGAGATAGATACTAAAGACGTTGGTTGCAATCCAGAAGATCCATTGCTCCCGGTAAAGGCGGGTCATTAGGAGCTGGCCGACCCCGTTGGTCGCATCGGTGATACTATCACGGAAAGGGCGAGCGCTATGGATACTTTGATACGCGAAGCCCATACCGATCCAAATCACAGCACACAAGGCCAAATAGCGCATCCACTCGATTAAGTTCAATTTCTTGGCTTCAAAGTGAGATTCTTCGACCTTACCTTGATCATTGATCCGATTAGAGAGCCAAACATAAAGACCAATCGGTTGCATGATGAAGAAATAAAGTGTTGTCAGAACTTCCCCGTAGAAGTTTTTATTGAGGGCTAAAACAAGGTAGATAGCGGAATTCACTGCTCCAAAGAGGTAGTTACTAGCACGCCCTTCGGCAACCAGGATAACACAGACAATGCCTGTCCAAGAGGCAAACAGTCCCAGCCAATCATGCTGTCCTGTACGATTGGTCCATTCTAAGAAGAAGGGAACGCTGGAAAGAAGCAGGAGATAGATCCATTGAAAGGCTGTGCGTCCTACAAAAAGGTCCTTCCACAGGAGTTTCATAATATTGACAAAGCCTTGTTTTTTCGCTTCTTGGTGAACATTTTTAAAGTCTTGGATAAAGGTTGTGAATTTTTCAGATAGGTTTTTCATAAGCTGCTCCTTAGTCGGCTTGGTAAATGGCATCGATCACCTTCTTGGCTTCTTCGTAGTTGCCGAGGTAGTCTGATGCGAGGAAAGTGGTCGGAATGTTTCCTAGGTATTGCTGGCGCAATTGGTCCAGGTAATTTGAAAAGCTGGTGCGGATCTCTTCGTCAGCCATGGTCATATCTCGGAAACCATCATTGACATAAGAGCCGATCGGCTGTACAAAAAGGATCAAATCCCATTTTTCTTTGGAGAGAATACTGACAAAGAGGTTGTCGAAGGTATCGGTCATGCTGGTATCCTGGCCTTCGACTTCCATATAGTAGTCATAATAACCCTTGGTCACCAGGGAATTGGTATCGGCGATGACAAGGCCTCGATTGGCACTACTATCGATGAGCTTAGAGGTTTGATCATACTGTCCTAAGAGTAGGTAATAGTAATCTTTTGGCGTGAGCTCATCATCTCGAACATTGTTCTTGATCTGGTATTCACGGGCATACTCAAGACTAACAGGTGCATCGTAAAAGCGGGCCAAGTCCTTTGCAAGGGTCGTTTTCCCGTTGCTGGCGCTCCCCATGATCAAGACTTTTTTCGTGAACTGGCGACGGAAGGGCTGGGCAATGTATTTCCAGTATTTGCTTGGATTTTCCCGGATCATGGTAGCAGAGATCCCAAAGCGACGCTCTTCTAAGTGAACTTCAAACCCTCTCGCTTCCAACTCTTCCTTATAGGCTTTCTCCCCTACATAAAAGATCAACTCTTCTGTCTCTGTTTGATACTGGATGGTGTCTAGGGCTGTTTGTAACCAAGGCTCCCAGCCCAAGGGATAACGAGGAAGTTCTGTCTCATCTAACTTATAGACTTGGGTCAACTCATCATTTGAGAAGGCTTCGCGGATATAACGGAAGCGTTTTTGTAAGGTCAGTCCCACTTCTTCACCACGGTCCCCTTCATAACCAGATACGATGACACGAACGCGATCACACTGACGCTTGGCCCGCTGGATCAGGTCAATATGCCCTTGATGAAGAGGCGCAAAGGTTCCAAAAACCAGGGCAATTCTTTCTTTATTCATACTGCCTCCTTTTTATAATTTTTTATAAATAAGTTTTCTTTATGTTTTTATTATATACTATATTTTCTGGATGTCAACACCTTTTTATAAAATAATATATTTTTCTTCAAAAGAGCAAAAAAAGATTTGAAAAGATAAGATTTTCTTTTCAAATCTTTCGACTTTTATTCACGAGTGAGGGAGTGGCTGACACCGTCTTTCAGAACCGTCACACTGGATACAGAGCCATCTTTTCCAACTACGATATCTAGAGTCGCCGCAGACCCATCGCCTGCTGAGAGATTAGCATGGTAATGGCCGTCATCCAAGGTATAGTTATAACCGCTGACGCCATAAGCTACGGGTTGACCCCCAGGAAGCTGGATCGTTACTTGACCACCTTGACCAATAGTGACCCCAGTGTCGCGTTTGTCAGACCAATTCCCTGCTGCTGCGGAGAAGTCCCCTGCTGCCACGGAATAGACTCCCTTGTATTGGGCATTCTCCGTAGCAGACGCTTGCTTCTTAGCATGAGCATGACCTTCTTCTAGACTTGGCAATTTTTCTTTAGCTGGTGTTGCTGGAGCGGCCACTTCTTTTGTTACTGGCGCTGCTGGAGTCGCTGCTTTAGCTGGAGCAGGTGTTTGACTAGCTGCAGCTTGGGTATTTTTACTACCAACGGTGTGACTTTCTTCTGATTTGCTATCAGAGGATGAAGATGCAATCGGATCCTTGCTAGTGATCACTTTTTTCTTAGAAGAAGAGCTGGTTTGTTTGACTTGACTGGTCTTTGAACTGCTTGCTTCTGTTGCCTTTTCTTCTTTATTCCCGCCACAAGCTCCTAGGAAAAGACTAGCTGTAAGAGCTAGCGCTGCTAGGGAAATGATTTTTTTGTTTTTCATAACCGAACCTCTTTTTTGTAACATTTGTAATATTTTGTAACGTTATTGTAACACTGTTATATGAGGCTGTCAATACTTTCTCAAATATTTTTCTAATTTGAAAGAAGTTTTAGGTAAGTTCCTATACTATCACAAAAAGAGCCGGACACATAATCCGGCTCCTCATTATTTGTACACTTCTTGATAGAATTCGATCTTGTCCCCTTTTTTGATAGTGGTTTCTGCCGCTCCTTTGGGAGCCATCTCTCCATTGATCTTGTACATCCAGTAAAGTCCTTTGGCTTCGTCTTGGCTGTGGCCATCAATCGAGGTGATCATGCCATTTTTTTCTTCAATCTTGTAGTTAGCTTTGAGCACTTTCATAAGATTGCTCTCTTCTGATACTTTCAAGGTTTTTGATTGCGCTTCTTGACCTTCTGGCGTCACGCTAATTGTAATCAAAATTTCGTTTTTCTTGGCAACTTCTGTGCTAGAAGCTGTTGGTTGATTGTTTGTGCTATGAGACGGAGCGCAACTTACTAAAAGAAGAGCTGCAAGCAAGGTCGTCAAGCTAGAAATGATTTTTTTCAACATAAAATCTCCTAAAGATATGATAGATAATGGGATAAAAAGCGATCGTTGATAAAGCATGGGCCAGGTTAAAACTAAAACCATTGACCAAAGCATAGGTCCACCAAGGAATATGGTAAATCAAGGCATAAACACTATCGATCAAGACCCCATAAGCAAAGGACAGTAGCCCCACAAAAAGGATCTGAAGGATAAAGGGCAACCACTTGTAACTGATATGCCAAAGGAGCATCAAGCAGCCAAAGGCGACAATCTGAAAGAACACAATCAGGCTCATCCCCAGGAAAAAGGCGGAGACAAACATGGTGATCATCATAACAAGAAAAGCAAAGCTATACCCTTCAAATATCACCAAGAGAAAAAAGATAGCAGAAATAGGTTGGACATTTGGAAAAGGGGCAAAAGCCTGACGTAGGGCGACACAAAGTGCCGCCAAAAGCGAAATACGGGTTAATCGCTGAAGCGTCATGACGTCCTCCTAGACAATCTCGAACTTGATCGTTCCAGCTGTTGTTCCAACCTTGATGGTTTGCCCTTCTTGGACTTGGCCTTTCAGCAATAGCTCTGCTAGTTGATCTTCCACTTCGGTCTGCAAAACGCGACGGAGTGGCCGAGCTCCCATTTCTGGATCGTACCCTTTGGTTGCTAGCAACTTGAGCGCTGAAGGCTGGAATTTGAGGGTCATGCCTTGTTCGGCCAAGGCCACGATAAGCGGTTTGACCATGACTTTCACCACCTGCTGCATGTCCTCGCTTGAGAGGCTATGGAAGACCACCTTTTCATCAATCCGGTTGATAAACTCTGGACGATAGGTCTTCTTCAACTCTTCAAACATGCGTTTTTCCATATTGGCCTGGTCAAAACGGATATCTTTGGCACCAAAGCCAACTGTCTTATCATCCCGAAGGGCTGTTGCTCCCAGGTTTGAGGTCATGATGATAATGGTATTGGAGAAGTCGATCTTCCGGCCTTTGCTATCGGTTAAGACTCCGTCATCTAAGACTTGCAAAAGGACATTGAAAATATCTGGGTGGGCTTTTTCCACCTCATCAAATAAGAGGACAGAATACGGTTTGTTGCGGACTTTCTCGGTCAACTCACCTCCTTCTTCGTAGCCAACATAGCCTGGAGGGGCACCGTTGAGGCGGCTGGCGGCGAATTTTTCCATGTACTCACTCATATCAAAACGGATGAGGGCCGATTCATCATCAAATAAGACTTCCGCCAAAGCTTTGGCTAGCTCTGTTTTTCCGACACCGGTAGGTCCTAGGAACATGAAAGAACCGATCGGACGTTTATTGCTACGGATACCCGATTGATTGCGACGAATAGCCCGACTGATACTAGAAACGGCTTGATCTTGGCCAATCACGCGCTTGTGCAATTCTGTTTCTAAGTTTAGGTACTTCTTGGCATCGGTTTGGGTCAGCTTTTGAGTGGGAATACCAGAGAGTTGGCTCAAGGTCACCAAGACATCTTGATCGGTGACTTCTTTATTGTAAACAATCGGAGCCGCCTCTACTTGTAAGAGCTGGGCTGCTTTCTTCCACTTGCCTTCCATCAAAGCGTGGTCTAAGGCAGTTAACTCTTCTTTTACCTGACCGTTTGACTCGCGATTTTGTACGGTAGCCGCCGCTTCATCCAAGAGATCAATGGCTGAATCTGGCAATTGACGACTGGTCAAATAGCGGTGGGCATATTTGACAGCTGTTTCGATCGCTTCATCGGTAATGACCACATGATGGTGGTCCTGGTAGGTTTCTTTCAAGCCTTGGAGAATTTGGATGCTATCTGCAACACTTGGCTCTTCAATAGTGACTTTCGCAAAACGACGAGAGAGAGCCGCATCTTTTTCGATATGCTTTTGGTACTCATCTTGTGTTGTCGCTCCAACCGTGCGCAAGGTTCCACGGGCTAGGGCCGGTTTTAGGATATTAGCGGCGTCTAAGGTCGAATCAATGCCTGATCCTGACCCCATAATGGTATGCAGTTCATCGATAAAGAGAATCACGTGACCGTCTTCTTCGATGTCCTGGATGATATTGTTCATCCGCTCTTCAAAGTCCCCACGGAAGCGCGTCCCTGCCACCACATTCATGAGATCCAATTCCAGGACACGCATTTGCGCGATTTCAGCTGGAACATTGCCACTAGCGACCCGCTGGGCCAGACCTAATGCAAGAGCAGTCTTTCCGACCCCAGCTTCTCCCACCAAGACAGGATTGTTCTTGGTCTTGCGGCTGAGGATTTGAATCATACGTGAAATCTCTGCATCCCGGCCGATCACAGGCTCGAGCTGGCCTGCACGCGCCATTTCTGTCAAATCACGGGTATAGTCTTCAAGACCTCCACTTGTACTTGGTGGCATGCCCATCATATTTCCCATGGTTTGGCGGTTAGGGTTTTGGGCCCGATAGAGGCTCCGGATAGCTTTGATATCATTCTTGTCCCAGCCTGCCTTGTCTTCTAAATTCTTGCGAAGGGAAGCAATGGGAACACCCTTGTCTTGCTCCGTAAAGGCAAAACCTGCAAACTCCATGACTTGGCTAGCCAAGGTCCCACGGTCCGCTAGAAGAGAGAGGAGCACATGCTCTGTTCCCAAGGTCTTGGCATGAAGGACCTGGGCAATCTCCTTTGCGTGCTTCATCATCGCTTCCATCCGATAAGAAAATGGGAAAATTTCATACCGATTGTCGCTTTGAAAAGCCTGGCCTGTAATATGCTCCGCTGCATCCTGAAACTCATCGATCTGCATAGGATAATCGTTAAGTACAGAACCTGCCACACTATAGGGATTATTGGCCATAGCCGTCAGGAGATGCCAAGTATCTAAGGTATGCCCCTGATAGTGGCCTGCTAGTATTTGGGCCGCTTCTATACTTTCTAACAGTGCTGTTGAATAGTTCATCTAGTCGGTATTTCCTTTTCTATCTACTTGTTGAATGATTTTTTTCAGCATATTTGCGCGTAGGATGAGAGCATCTCGACCTAGAACCTCATCGGAGGTCGTCGCAAAGAAAAGCTGACTCTCACGTTTTGTCAATAATTTTTCTTCATAGAGCATCTGGAGGATATCATGGAAGACCTGCTGGCTGATGGTCTCTCCAATATTGGCTGCCAAGTCTTGAAGCATCTGATGGTGATCTGAAAACTGGACCTTGCCAATGCGGATATAACCGCCACCACCGCGTTTACTTTCTACAATATAGCCTCGACTCTCGGTAAAACGGGTCTTAATGACATAATTAATCTGACTGGGTACAACCTGAAAGACATCTGCTAACTCACTTCTTTTGAGCTCTGCCATGCCAGCTTGAGCCAGCAAGGCCTTGATATAAGCTTCAATGCTATCAGATGTGTTCTTATTTGCCATGATGCTCCTTTCTGACTTGTTTTCTTCTAGATAGATGCTCTACTCTTTAGCGCATAAAGATGCCCTTGGAGTGTTTGTTTTGATCATTGACCTTATTTGACTATTATACAATTTTTATGGCTGTAAATAAAGCAAAGACTCTATGGAAATAGGAATCTCTTAAGAAGACAAAATAAAAGAGGCTAGCGACGACTAACCTCTTATAACAAGAATAGACTACTCTTTCTGATAAGCGAATTTCACGGCTCCGTCTCAACAGCCTAAAGCAGGAATTCCTCACTAAATTCGCAAGGTCCTTCTTTGAATACTGGTTAAGCTTCTTTCCCTTCTGGCTGTCCAACAATTTATCCCATCACTTGGACTGTCAGCTCTGGAATAAAGCCGACCAGGCTGCCTTGATCTGGATGCAACAATTTGACCTTAAAGTCATAGACATCTGTCGCCTTGCCTGCAAAATCAAGGGTTGGGACTTGGATTGTTTTTTCTGTCTCTCCATCTGCAAACTCGAGAGTGACATTGGTATCTTTATAAACCTTGCCATGAACCCCTGTTCCTGGTTCTGTGATTAATTTAAGACTGGCACTTCCTTTAGAGCCACCTTTTCTCTTGACAACGACTTGCGCTGGGTCGCCTTTCTTAACAGCTAGGGTTGGCTGAGCAAACTCAAAGAGACCTTTTTCTTGGTTATTGAGCGCATAAATCCCTTCCGTCGCGATCGCATCTCCCTTGCTATTGACCAAGGTCAAAGTATGGGCTCCTGCTTTCAAATCTGGTGTCTCATAAACCTTTTGGCTGCGTTTGCGAGTTGGACTTTGGGTATTGACCGTCGCTAGTTTTTGCCCATCGATATAGACATCCATTTCCCCATGACCCAGGTCTACAGTTGCGACCACATAGGCTTTAGTCCCTTCGAAGTGGTAGGTTGCAGAAGCTCCCTCTTCCTTGGTCCACATAGAGGTGCCTCGAACGCCTTCTCCCTCTTCATTCCATTGGCTATTGGCACGGTCAGCAGTCCGGTCAGAATGATAGGCCAAACCAAGCGGATAGCCATCCGTTTCTTCAATGCTAGCTGGCGTCTTATAGACAGAGACACCGTTCAAGATCGGAGTGGCTTGGGCATCAGTGATGGACACCCGGAGGTAGCGACTATCAACTGGTTGACCCTTGATCAAACGGCGGTATCCAACGGTTGACCCAGCCCCAAAAGGAACCCATTGCCCATTCACCGCAACATCGATGGTGAAACCGGAAATCCGTTGGCCTTTCTCGATGGTTTCTTTGAGCTCTACCACATCAAAATGTTGCTCTTTTCCAAGATCGAGGACAAAAGATCCGGTCTTGGCATCATCGGCAGGTGCCCAACTGGTCTTCTCATCTCCATCCGTCAAATGGCTGGCTGAGTAATGAGAATTGCGCCGTGTCGAGTCAGCTTCTACCAAAGTGCTCGCCGCATAGTCCACGCTGTAGAGTTGGTCCAAGGTCTGGCGGAATTCTTTCAAACGGGCCACATCCGCATACGCAAATTTTCCGTCTTGGTTAGGTGGGATATTGAGCAAAAGCGGGGTTCCACGACCAACCGATTTGAAGTAAATATCCATCAATTCGCGCAAGGATTTAGGCTCTTGGTTGTCATGGTAGAACCAGCCGGAGCGAATGGAAACATCGGCTTCTCCCACTGAGTATTGCTTCCCTTCTGGATCCCCGTGATTGAGGTAACTGTTGGATGGATTGCTGCGGATCTTATCTGGATTGACCTTATGCCAAACTGGATCACCGGCAATCCCCTTTTCATTTCCAATCCAACGAACATTGGTTGGCTCAGCTGAGAAGATGGCAATATCCCCTTGGGCCTTGCGGATGGCGTCAAACCACTTGTCAAAGGTATAGGTGACTTTTTGAGCCCCATCGCCACGCGCTCCATCCATCCAGACTTCTACGAACTTGCCCTTGTTTCCATATTTTGGATCTTCAAGTATTTCTTTGAGCTGGTTGAGATAGTATTCATTGTATTGGTCCTCTGTATCCACATGGTAGAGTGGGCTGTGAGCATCCCAAGGCGAGAGGTAGACCCCCATATCCATGTCATACTTGCTGGCAGAAGCAGAAACCTCGGCTAGGATATCGCCTTTTCCTTCCTTCCAACCGCTTTTAGCAATGGTATGGTCAGTGTATTTAGATGGGTACAAGAGGAAGCCATCATGGTGCTTGACGACCATGATGGTCCGTTTGAAACCAGCATCTTTCAGGGTTTTGATCCACTGGTCGGTATCCAGATGCTCTGGATAGAAATCATAAGGATCTTCTTGCCCATCTCCCCACTCACGATCATAGTAGGTATTCATCCCAAAGTGGATGAAAGCTGCTAGTTCTTCGCGGTGGTATTGCATTTGGGCCTTGCTTGGAAGCGGACCATAGTCTGCAAT
>ERZ773006.937-NODE-937-length-10799-cov-41.0233_pt1 | contig 10799 bp, 10 predicted proteins | sample MGYA00580843_ERZ773006 | MGnify/ENA primary metagenome ERZ773006 (study PRJEB29015, sample SAMEA2738011) | human oral metagenome | biome: human oral; feature: human-associated habitat; material: dental | place: China | collected 2052 ... | reverse complement strand
TCCTCATGCTCTTGTCTAAGATAGTCAAGTCCTTCTTCAATCCATCCTGGCATTGCTTCTGCCAAAGGTTTAAAGCCATAGTTCAAACGACTGTCAGAGAAACGATGACGATGAGGAATTTTATTTTTTTCTTCTTCAAGGGTTCTCAAAGAAAGACTGGCCTTTTGCGTAAATTCATCAAAATCAACAACTTGAACCAAGACCTCCTGGTCTACCTTTAAGGTATTGTAGATGTTGTCGATATAACCTGTCTTAATCTCCGAGATGTGAATCAAGCCTGTGGTACCATTTTCTAATGAAACAAAGGCACCGTAAGGCTTGATGCCTGTGATAACACCCCTAAGCTTGTCTCCAATTTTCATCTTAGTCTGCTACCTCAACTGTTTCAATCACAACATCTTCAAGTGGCTTATCTTGAGCTCCAACCTCAACATTGGCAATCTCATCAAGCACCTTGTAAGAGTCTTCATCTACCAATTGACCAAAGACTGTGTGACGACGGTCTAGGTGAGGTGTTCCACCATTTTCAGCATAAGCTTCTGCGATTGGTGCTGGCCAGCCACCACGTTCAAGTTCCTTTTTAGCATAAGGAATATCAGGTGTTTGAACGATGAAGAACTGGCTACCATTAGTATCTGGTCCAGCATTTGCCATTGAAAGTGCACCACGGAGGTTATAGAGTTCTTCAGAAAACTCGTCCTGGAAGCTACCACCGAAGCTTGATTCACCACCCATACCAGTACCAGTTGGGTCACCACCTTGAATCATAAAGTCCTTGATAATACGGTGGAAAATCACACCATCATAGTAGCCACTCTTGGCCAAATTGACAAAGTTTGTAACTGTTAATGGTGCATGATCAGGGAAGAGTTTGATGACCAAATTACCATGATTTGTTTTAATTGTTGCGACTGGACCTTCTACTGTATCCAAGTCAAGTTGTGGGAAATGAAGTTCTTTTTCTACCAATCCGAGTTCCTCCAAAGCATTGAAAATGCCATCTTCTTCTACTGTTTCTGTAACGTAATCTGCTTTTTCTTTCAGTTCTGGTGTGGCATTACCCATAGCAATCTTAAGTCCAACATAGTCAAAGATTTCCATATCGTTTGGACCATCACCAAACATCATGGCATTGACTGGTTTAAGATTTTCATGCTCCAAGACATGCTCGACACCAGATGCCTTTGAGATACCATTTGCTACGACGTCAGATGAGTGTTCATGCCAAGGTACCATGCGGACATGGGCTGCGAGTTCTTCTGGTAACTCAAGCTCACCATCATTTTCCGCAAAAGTCCACATATGGTAAACATCGTTTGACAAGTGGAAGTCTGGCTCCACATCACAAAGACCATAGACTGGTTTCATAGCATTATCAATCAAATCTGAACGCTCTGAGACAACTGGCTTATCCTTACCAGCGAAGCCCCAAGCAATCCCAATCTCTTTGCACCAAGCAACAAAAGCTTCTGTAACCTCACGAGCTAGGGGCTGGTTATAAATTTCTTCCCCTTTTTGATTAATTACATAAGTTCCATTGATAGTTACAAAATAATCGGGCTCTAGGTCTCGAATGTCCTCAACGACACCATAGTAGCCACGTCCTGTGGCAATCCCCGTCAAAATTCCTTTTTCTTTAAGCCCTTTGAAAACAGCCTTGATAGATTCAGGAATGTAACCTGTCTTTTTGACACGAAGGGTGTCATCAATATCAAAGAAAACAATCTTAGTCTTCTTAGCCTTGTATTTTGTTTTTGCATCTACTGGCATCGTAAATCTCCTTTACAGTATCAAAATCTAGCGCTAGGTACTATTCAAGAAGCAGCCCTAACAAAAGATCATGCGGTGTTTCCATTATATCATTTCTTAAAGCTAAAAAGCAAAAAATCATCTAAGACCAGGTCAGTCTTAGATGATAGGCGGTTTAACGGTTAACACTCTTGATAATACGCTTAATATCACGCTCTTGTTCACGACGCTTGATAGACTCACGTTTATCGTAATCGTGTTTCCCTTTGGCGATGCCGAGCAATACCTTGGCAAAACCGTTTTTTAGGTATACCTTAAGAGGAACCAAGGTCATCCCTGTTCCCTTAAGGTCATTTTGAAGTTTGGTGATTTGCTTTTTCTTAAGCAATAATTTTCTCGTACGGTCTGGATCCTGATTCCAAATATTTCCCTGCTCAAAAGGAGCAATATGGACATTGATTAACCAGGCCTCACCATTCTTGATTTGGGCATAGCCATCTTTTAGCTGGATGCGGGCCGCACGAACAGACTTAATCTCTGTCCCTGTCAGCACGATGCCTGCTTCAATAGTATCTACAATACTATAGTCATGTCTCGCCTTTTTATTCTGAGCAACAACATTGCCTTCACCCTTTGGCATAGCAGTCCCTCCATTCTCATCCTATTTTCGTTTTTTAGCAACGTCCTTGTAGAAAGGTTTGTTCCCTTTTTTCTTACGACGGCCACTCTCACGTCCTTTGTTATCATTATGAGGACGGTTTTGATTTTTACGCTTGTCGGGTTTCTTAGATGACTTACGTTTTTCGTCATAAGAATCTTTACGACCATTATCATCTTGACGGTTACGGTTATCCCCACGTTTACCACGACGTTCGAAGTCTCCATTTTGACGATCACGACGTGGACCTCTATTGCGGAAGGCTTTCGCCTTTTCTTCACGTTCCTGACGAGCCTTGTGGTCTACTTTTTCAGTGACATCATACTCGCTTGGAAGGTATTGGAAGTCAATGTCTCCGGTTTCCTTATCCGCACGTGTTAATTTGACATGGATAGGCTGACCAACTCGGAAAGTCTTACCAGTTTTCTCACCCTGAAGGGTCATGGTGCGTTCATTGTAATTGTAAAATTCTGGAAGGGTCGTGATGTGAACCAAACCCTCGATGGTGTTTGGCAATTCCACAAACATACCGAATTTAACCACACTTCCGACAATACCATCGAATTCTTGACCAACAAACTCTTCCATGTATTCTGCTTTTTTCATGGCTTCAACGACACGTTCGGCATCAATGGCACGACGTTCAAAAGTTGAAGATGATGTCGCTAACTCAGGAATAACCTCTTCAAAATGTTCACGCGTTTCTTGGGACATATTGTTGGTGTACTCACGAATCATTCGGTGAACCAAGAGGTCTGGGTAACGACGGATTGGACTAGTAAAGTGGGTATAGTACTGAGCCGCAAGTCCATAGTGTCCGTGATTGTGTTCTGAATATCGGGCTTGTTGCATCGAACGAAGCAACATCATATTCATAACTTCTGCTCCAGGTTTACCCTGAACTCGCGCCATGAAATCTTGCAAGTCTAGCTGATCCATCTTATTAGCTGTTCCTTTGATTTGAACACCAAAGATAGAAGCATAATCCATAAAGCGTTGCAATTTCTCCGCTTTAGGTTCTTCGTGAATACGGTAAATAAATGGCAACTTAGCCTTAGCGAAATGCTCTGCCACACATTCATTGGCAGCCAACATAAAGGACTCAATCATTCGCTCAGCCGTCCCACGTTCACGCACTACGATATCAACTGGCATCCCCTTATCATTAACCAAGATACGAGCTTCAGATGTATCAAAATTAAGAGCACCACGACGTTCACGCATGTCTTCTAAAATCTTATGAAGTTCTGCCATAGCTGACACAGAATCCATGATAGGCTTGAACTGTTCAATCTTTTCTGGATTTCCAGCCAACATTTCATTGACATCACTATAGGTCATACGGAAGGTTGTCTTAATTACAGACTGGCAAATCTTATGATTGACCACCTTGCCTTTTGGAGTAATCTCCATAATAGCTGACTGAGTCAAGCGGTCAACATTGGGATTTAGAGAACAAATACCATTTGAAAGACGCTCAGGCAACATTGGTACCACACGGTCTGTTACATAAACAGAAGTCCCACGTGCTACGGCCTCACGGTTAAGAGCAGAACCTTCTGTGACATAGTAGGACACATCGGCAATATGAACACCAAGCTCAAAGTTACCATTTGGCAAACGTTTAATATGAACCGCATCGTCCAAGTCCTTGGCATCGGCTCCGTCAATAGTGAAGGTCACCTCTTGACGAAGGTCAACACGACCAATTAGGTCTTCTTGACTAGGTGCATCCGGCACAGCCTCTGCTTCAGCCATAACATCTTCTGGAAACTCCGAAACAATATCCATTGATTCCAAAACTTCCAAGACATCAATACCAGCATCTCCTTGATGACCAATAATATCTCGAACACTTCCTACAAAATAATCGTAATGGCGGTTAGGGTATTTTTCAATATCAACCTTAATAATCTCATTTCCCTCAAGAGCAACTGGTTCTTTCTTGATGTAGATTGGCTGCTGAATTTTTTGATTCTTAGACTTGATGTAACCTGCATAAGGTTCTTTCTCGTCATTGAGGATAAATTTCCCGACAACCGTTTTAAGAGATCGTTCGACAATTTCAACAACTCTTGCTTCTGCCGCTGTCCCACGCAAACGATCTGCTGGCTTCTTAATGACTACGGCAACAGTATCACCATCAATGGCATGGCCAACGTCATTACGACCGATGAACATGTCATCTTCACTGTCATCGACATGCAAGAAACCAAAACCGTTCTTATTGGCACGGAAGACACCTTCAACAGTCACCTGATTAGGATTTTCTTTCTTAGGACGCAAGGATACAGAGCCATCTCGGTTAAAACGCAACTGTCCCTTACTTTCCATGGCTGATATGGCCTTGATAAGCTGTGGGAACTTTTCACCCCCAGCATGATTAAGAGCTTGGGCAATGTCGTTTACACTGGATTTCCCATGCTCCTTCAAATAATTTATAATAGATTCTTTCATGATTTCCTTTTCTTTTATTTATTGACTATAACGCAAAAAATGAGCCAACCTCAGTCAGCTCATTACTTACTTGAGAGAATGGAAAGGACGATTGCATCTACAATCCATAGAAAAACCATGATTCCTGTAAAGCGTTGCATAAAGGCTTCAAAACCACGTGGTTTACTACGTTCAAATAGTGCTTCTGACCCACCACCATCAAAGACATTGCTACTTGGATTTTTTTGTGGCTGCATGAATACCGCAATCACAATAATAGCTGACATCACCAAGAGCAGCGTTAATAATAAGTCGTACATAGTTATTCCTCCGAAAAAGTCCTTTTTATTCTACCATAGAACCCCTTAAGATTCAACATGTAAGGTTACTTTTCTATCCTTGGGGCAGAATTTAGGTACCTGAATTTTCTCAGGATGATTTTGTTTATTTTTACTTGTGAGATAGTTGATGCTCCCACACTCACTACACTTTAAATTGATTTTAACTCTCACCTATATTCTTGACTCCTAGCGATTTTCTAAAGATGATTAAGGACCAGACAAAATTTCCAAAGACAATCATTGCGGTCACAAAGAAGACCCAGCGATAACCTAGTCCAGTCGCAACTGCTGAACCAACAAAAGGACCTAAAACTTGTCCAATGTATGAAAAGCTTTGATTAAAGCTAAATATTCTTGAGATTCCTTCCTTGGGTGTCATCTTGGTCAATAAAGAATTGACACTAGGCATAAGGGCACCCACACCGAAGCCATAGGCAAAACGTAAGATACCCAATTGCAAGGCTGAACCGGCAAAACCACAAAGGAAATACAAGAGGAAGCTATAAAATAGCCCCATTAAAAGCAAGCGATGATTCCCAATACGGTCTCCCAATTTTCCCAGAAAAGGGGTACTCAAGAGACTAGAGAAGCCCATAGCAGAAACAATTAAACCTGAGTAAAAAAGGATATTGTCCCTCTGACCTAAATAACGAATATAAAGGGCCAACATAGGCGCTATCGATTGGGCAGAAATCTGGATAATCATACTAGTCACAAAGAGGCCGATTAAAAGCGATTTGCTAGGAATTTTAGCAAATACTTGCGAAAGGCTCATCATCTCTCCCTTTTCAATCGGTTGAAAGTCCTCTCGCAAACCCAAGATAGTCAAAAGACAACAGATAAACAAAATCACCCCAACTAATAGAAAGGTCCCTCGCATACCAAAGGCCTCAGATAAGGCACCACCTAGCAAAGGGCCAATCAAAACGCCGGCTGTGAGACCAGTTGACAGTGTACCCAATGCATAGCCAGAACGTTGCTGAGGAGCCTGACTAGCAATCAAGGCTGTTGCATTTGGCACATAACCTGCAAACAAACCATTCAAGATTCTCAAGAAAAGCATCCAGAAGACATTAGGCACAAAGGCCAAGCCTCCCATTGTAAAGGTCATGACCATACTGGCTCTAATCATCATGGGCTTTCGACCATAACGGTCCGCCAAGCGTCCCCAAACTGGTGAAACCAAGGCTGAAGCTAGGGCAGACAGGGCAACAGATAAACCAGCATACCATTCTACCATAGCGCCTTTAATCCCTAATTCTTCAACATAGAGAGCCATGAAAGGCATGACAATAGAAAAGCTAGCCCCAGTAAAAAAAGTTCCTATCCAAGCAATTTTAAGGTTACGTTGCCAATCAGTACTTTTAAGCTCTTTTTGGCACAAATAATCATCTTCTTTCTAAAATTCACTATCCATTATATCACAATGGCTAGCTATGAGGAGCTCGTTAAATCATTTATTGCGCTCTTTACCTTCTTCTTCAAATCATCGACGCTCCCGTTGTTGTCAATAACTAAACTAGCATAGGGCAGTTTTTCAGCTAAAGGCATTTGACTAGCAATACGCATGCCTGCTTCCTCAGCACTTAAGTGATTCCGTTTCATCAAGCGTTGGCGCTGGACCTCAGGAGACACCGCCACCAACCAAATCTGATCAAACCAGTCCTGATACCCATTTTCAATAAGCAAGGGAATATCCATGAAAAAAACATCTTCTTCCTTGGCCAAGCAATCTCTTTTTTCTGCCAGTTCTTCTCGAATAATCTTTCCCTGAATTTCAGCAGATTGATGTCGCATTCCTTCACTTGAAAAAATCAGTTGCCCTAACTTAGGACGGTTCAATTCCCCATTAGAAAGAAGAATCCCCTCTCCCAACCAATCAAGCAAGGCTTGATACAATCTGCCTCCTTTTGCCTGCATATCGTGCACCAGTTGATCGGCATCAATGACCTTGTAACCTACCTCTTTAATCATTTCAACAACGGTTGATTTTCCTGAAGCAATGCCTCCTGTTAATCCTATAATCATCGTTTTTGACAATGAGGACACAAATGCGTTCCTCTTCCTCCTAACCTGATTTTCTCAATCGTGCTTGCACAACGTGGACAAGGTTGCCCTGTCTTTCCGTAAACCCGCAAATAATCCTGCATGGTTCCGTCTTCACCGAGGGCATTACGATAGGTCCTTATAGTGGAACCACCTTTTTCAATCCCCAACTGTAATATGGCAATCGTTTGATCGTGAACTCGTTTCATGGCTGCCTTGCTGAGTTCCCTTGCTGGCGTCTCTGGATGAACCTTGGCTGCCCAAAGCACCTCATCAACGTAGATATTTCCTAGACCGGCCACTAATCTCTGCTCCAAGAGTAAGGGCTTAATAGGCTTGGCAGAATGCATTAAGGCTCTCTCAAAGGGTGCATATTTAAAGGTCTTCTTGGTGGGCTCAGGGCCAAGTTTTTTCTGTATAAAATAGACCTCTTCCTGTTTCCTATCCAATAAATCAAAAGTCCCAAACTTGCGGACATCCTGATAGACAAGTATAGAGCCATCATCTAACTTAAAAAATAAGTGAAAATGTTTGTTGTCAGGAACCTGGTCTGTGAACAGCAGATATTTTCCCTCCATGCGCAAGTGGGAAATCATAATCAATTGTCCAAAGTCAAAAATCAAGTACTTACCCCTACGTCGCATGACTTGAATAGTCTGGCCAGGCAAATCATGCAAAAAGCTATCGTATGATGTCTTGATCATTTTCGGGACCTTAACTTCAAGTGACAAAATAGTCCGTCCTAGTAACAGTTTTTCTAAACCTCGTCTAACTGTTTCTACCTCAGGTAATTCAGGCATCTGCCCCTCCTTCTAGCAAGAAAGCCGAGCAAATGCCCAGCTTTTCTTAGTATTCTTTTTCATTATAACCAAAATCGGCCAAATCAAGTTTTTTATCCCGCCAATTTTTCTTAACCTTCACCCAAGTTTCAAGGAAGACCTTGTCCCCAAGCATGAGCTCAATATCTTTACGAGCAAGAGTACCAATTTTCTTGAGCATAGCACCCTTTTTACCGATGACAATACCTTTTTGGCTATCACGCTCAACCATGATAGTCGCACGAATGTGAACCTTATCAGTCTCTTCATCACGTTTCATAGAATCAATGACAACAGCAACTGAGTGCGGAATTTCTTCACGCGTCAACTGTAGGACTTTTTCTCGAATCATCTCAGAGACCAAGAAACGCTCTGGATGGTCTGTGATTTGATCCGATGGGAAATACTGGAAGCCTTCCTCAAGATTATCACTCAAAACATCTACAAGGTGGGAAACATTATTTCCTTGAAGAGCTGAAATTGGAATAATCTCCTTGAAATCCATTTGTTTACGGAAATCATCAATCTGCTCAAGGAGCTGGTCTGGATGGACCTTATCAATCTTATTAACCACCAATATAACCGGAACCTTGGCTTGCTTAAGGCGTTCGATAATCATATCATCACCCTTACCACGCGGCTCATCAGCTGGAACCATGAAGAGAACTGTATCCACTTCACGAAGGGTTGAATAAGCAGATTCCACCATGAAATCTCCAAGTGCTGTCTTGGGCTTGTGAATACCCGGTGTATCGATAAAAACAATCTGTTCTTTATCTGTTGTGTAAATCCCCATAATTTTGTTACGGGTTGTTTGAGCCTTATCACTCATGATAGCAATTTTTTGCCCCATAACATGGTTCAAAAAAGTTGATTTTCCTACATTAGGTCGACCAAGAATGGCCACAAATCCTGATTTAAATGTCATATATCTTCTTTCTATTTTTTAGTTAAAAATCAAATTCCAAATTTTAGGTATGAAAACAATCATACCAGTAATGAGTGCGTAACAAGAGACAACCAAGACCGCTCCTGCAGCCATATCCTTAGCATTTTTAGCTAGCATCGAAAAGTGATAATTACTGGCCAAATCAACAACATTTTCAATGGCAGAATTAACAATCTCTAGGGCAATTACTAGAAAAACTGCCTGCAGAAGAAAGAGCCATTCTGTCGCAGACACACGAAAAACCAAGCCAGCCAATACCACTAAGATAGCTGATACCAAATGTTTACGCATGTTGCGTTCTTCTTTAATGGCCGTTATTATCCCTGTCAGAGCAAACTCAAAACTGGCCGTAAATTCTCTGTTTTTCCACTTTTTTTGTGGGTTATTGTCGCGTAAGTCCATAAGCAGTCAAAATTTCTTCCTGTAATCCAAACATTTCCGCTTCTTCTTCTGGGGTGTAGTGATCATACCCGTTGATATGAAGAAATCCGTGAACAGCCAAAAAGCCCATCTCACGCTCGTAGCTATGTCCATATTCCTCAGCTTGTTCGCGAGCCTTATCAATAGAAATAAAGAGTTCGCCGATATAACTATCAAACTCCCCCATCATTTCAGCCAATTCGGGATTTTCAGCCAAATCTTCTTCATCAAAGGTAATATCTAACTCCGGCTTATACTCCAAACTAATAACATCAGTTGGACGATCCGTATCACGATACTCCAAATTCAATTCGTGACTGCGTTGGTTAGTTACAAAAGTAACCGCCATTTCCTTGTCTTCCTTGCCAAGTTTTTGCGCCGCAAAATCAAGTAATTCCAAGGTTTGTTTTTTTATTTCTTCTGAGACTTGTCCAGTCTCATCAATCATTTCAACGTACATAGCATGCTTTTTCGGAACAGTTGAGTCTACTTAAAGGACAGAACCGTTCCCTTCCTTTCCCTAACAAATTAGCTTTTTATTACGAATACTAAAATACATTCAATACTTTCATCGAGTGATTTCAGTACAATATCAATCAATTCATTATATCACAAGGGCACAGAAAAAGCAGACTTGAGCCTAATTGTCTGCATTTTGTATAGTAGCTATGAGAATCGCTTACTAATCGATATGATCTCTAAGGCGTTGAATATGAATGGTCAAATAAACCTGTTCGTCTAAACTAAGTTCAAAAGCATAACTTGACTTGATATAGGTGACGACCTTTTGGGTACAGATAAAAGATTTTGGGTAGTTAACCTTGACTTGTTCATATAGAAAAGCGTCGTTTTTACCACCACTAACCCCACTCACAATACGTTGCGCTAAGTACCGAAGATGAGTAATAAAACGGTTATAAGAAAAACTATCTTGCTCCAAGTCACAAGCAAAATCAAGACGGACAATCTCACTAATGCCAACCACAATTTGGGTCATCTGTTGGTCTTTTTCATGAAGACCAACATCCTTTTGTGCATTGACAAAGTGCAAAGCGACAGAAGCCGCCTCATCATCTGCCAATTCAACCTCTAAATCATTGGCAATCAAACGAAGAGCTTGTTTTCCAATTTCATACTCCCAAGGGTAAAATTTTCGAATTTCCCAGGCCAAAGAATTTTGCAGGGATATGCCTTCTCTACTGCGTTCAATAGCATAATGAAGGTGGTCTGCAAGAGCGATAAAAAAAGAGGGTTCAAACTTGGTCTGCAAGACATCTTCAGCAAAAGTGATGATATTCAAAAAGACCTGCATTTCACCATCAGGCAAATCTACATAAGCACGAGTCCATTCGGCCACTGTCTCCGGATTTTCCAAGACAAAG
>ERZ773006.935-NODE-935-length-10827-cov-19.0158_pt1 | contig 10827 bp, 5 predicted proteins | sample MGYA00580843_ERZ773006 | MGnify/ENA primary metagenome ERZ773006 (study PRJEB29015, sample SAMEA2738011) | human oral metagenome | biome: human oral; feature: human-associated habitat; material: dental | place: China | collected 2052 ... | reverse complement strand
GACATAGGCTGGCATTTCCTCCAAGCCTAATTCAACTAATAAATTTTTTACCATGATTATTCTCCCTCCTCTGCCAAGAGTTTCTCGCGAGTCTCTGCATCCAAAAGTGGGTATCCTAGACGCTTGCGCTCAGCTACAAAGGTCTTGGCCACGACACGCGCCAGATTGCGAATACGAGCGATATAACCAGCCCGCTCTGTCACAGATACTGCGCCACGCGCATCCAAGAGGTTAAAGGTATGGGAGCATTTGAGAACATAGTCATAGGCTGGGTGCACCAGATGCTCGTCCAGACACCTCTTGGCTTCTGCTTCAAACCTCTCAAAATTCCCCAAGAGCAAGTCTTGGTCGCTGACCTCAAAGCTGTATTTAGAATGCTCATACTCAGGATGAGTGAAAATTTCACCATACTTAACTCCATCAGCCCACTCAATGTCGTAGACTGAGTCCACTTCTTGAATATAAGAAGCCAGACGCTCCAGACCATAAGTCACCTCAGCAGTCACTGGTTGAGTTGGTAGCCCTCCAACCTGCTGGAAGTAAGTGAACTGAGTGATTTCCATACCATCCAGCCAAACTTCCCAGCCCAGACCAGCAGAGCCAGTTGACGGATTTTCCCAGTTATCCTCGACAAAGCGGATGTCGTGCTCCAGCGGATTGATACCCAAGAGCTCCAAAGACTGCAAGTAAAGTTCTTGGATATTGCTTGGCGATGGCTTCATAACCACCTGAAATTGGTGGTGCTGGTAAAGACGGTTCGGATTTTCCCCATAACGTCCATCTGCCGGCCGGCGAGAAGGCTCGACATAAGCCGCATTCCAAGGCTCTGGCCCAATAGCCCGCAGGAAGGTATAGGGACTCATCGTTCCCGCCCCCTTCTCATTATCATAAGCCTGCATGAGCATACAGCCCTGATCGTTCCAGAACTGCTGTAAAGTCAAAATTATTTCTTGAAACGTTAACTTCTTAGACATTTGTTACTCCTTAATTTGTTTATATTTCTTTGTCTATTATTTTCTGCTGTATGAACCAATCCAACAAGGGAAGTGTTTTATCTGTGTTTGCCCACCGATGATAAAAATCAAAGACCGCTTGCACACTGCCTAGATTTTCTACTAGCTTGTCAACTGTCAAAAAACTGCGCCAGTATTCGTAAAAAATACTAGCATAATTCCCTTGATAAGTTGAAGTGCCGAAATCATTCAATGAGTGCCAACCGTGCTTTTTCTGAAAGAGCTTTACGAGAGACTGATTACAAGCTTTTTCCACTCGAAATTCCTCATTTGTAAAGAAATACTTGCGGCTAATATACTCAACCATCCCTTCTTCAAACCAGATATAGGCACCGTATCCATCAAAATCATCTAAAAAATGCTCCGACCAATGAGCTAACTCATGGCCCACAATCTGCAAGAGAGAATTTTCAGACAAAGACTGATAGTGGTTTGCTATTGCTCGAGTTTGGTGAGAGGACTCGTAATTCTCCAACTGAAGAAGATATAAATCTTTCCAAACCGTCAATTCGGGAGTCATAACCATCCGCCTATCATTTGTATAGGCTGGTACAGGAATTTCCCGAATGATCTGCGTAGCAGAATCAAAATCGGACCAAATGATGGCTTGCGGTAAATCATAAACCGCAAACTCGTCTTTTAAAAAAGCTAGATAATCCTGCAACTTTGCGGAATTCTTTGCGACGAAATCTCGAAAAGCTACTAATTGGCTCTCGTCTTTTACAAGATAAAGGTTCTCCATGAATCTCCTTTCTTTCGAACAATAGACTCAGTACGCAAAAGAACCACATCCGACACTCCTAGGCTCTTCAACCTAGGGGCGTCAAGACGCGGTTCCACCCTAATTTATTACTTCATTACTCTTGAAATTATAACCGAAAGCGCCATCTGCACTGCTTCCCTATCTGGCTCCCACCAACCCCAGACTCGCTAAAAAGTAGACAATGAGAATTCTTTCTAAAAAAGATTATAGCAGAAAATAAGGCCAATGTAAAATACTTATCGAAAAATCCCTCAAGTTTCAACTTAAGGGATTTTAACTGACTTGAAAACCAATTAGACTTGTTTAGGTTTTTTCGGTTTAACTACTCTTGGCTTTCTGCCATCGAGTTTTCTTTTTGCCTCTTTGAGGTTGGCAATGGCTGCTTTGACATCTTCCTGGCTGGCACCTGGATCCGCCAAGACTGCCTTAGCCTGTGCATAAGCCTCTAAATAAGCCGCCTTAACCGCGTCAGTAGCATAGATAAACTTATTGCTGATAGCTTGGTAATGTACCTCATCATCGACTATCTTCTTGAGATTGGTAAAGTTAGTCGCCTTGCCATCCAGCTTCTTCTCTGCTGTAGTCAGCTGAGCTAGGGCAGTATCGATTTGCTCCTGGGTCACCTTATCCTGCACCAAGAGCAGAGCCACTGCTTGGAAGGCCTTGTCATAAGCGCGGCGAGTTCTATCCTTAGCATTGGCATAAGCACCAGTCTTAGTGGTCGCTGCATAAGCTTCCACAGCTGCCTTGACTGCAGCAAGATCAGAGTCCTTACCGTCTAGATCAGCAGATGCTGTTTCTAGTTTTGCTCTTACGGCATCAACTTGCGCTTGGGTCAGCTTACTTGTCAAAGCTTCCTTGGCTGCCTGATATGCTTGGTCGTAGGCTGTGCGCTTCGCTGCAGAAGCATTGTAATACTGAGCAGCGCTGACCAGACTAGACTGCTGATTGACAGCCGCCAGCAAGCCTGACTTGACGATAACTCCCAGCTTCAGCAGGTTATTCTTACCTTCTTTGACCTCAACAGTCGGCTCATTTTCCCAGAGCTCATAGCCCGTCGGGAGGTTGACAAAGACAGAGTAGAATCCAGCTGCTACGGATCTTCCGAAGGCATGCTTGCCAAACAGTTCTGCTGGAAGCGTATAAGCATCGCCATTATTATTCTTGAGAACCACTTGGGTATTCTTCGGAACAGCTTGATCAAAGGCAACGCTGACCGGTGCAAAGACCAGCTTCTTGACCAGAAACTCAATCGTCTTAAAGCTATCTTGGGCTGTCAGCTCAAACTCCTGAGTCAGAGCGCTGTAGAAACGAATCTCATCCTTATCATAAGTAAAGATCTCAGCTGTGTAGCGTCCAAACGGCAGAGCATTGATTTGCTTGCCTTTGTCCAGTTCGACATACTTGCCCTTGCTGTCCTTGATTCGATAGACAAAGGTTGACGATACATCCTGACGTGTATTAGCATCAACCAGAGCAACACGGATGCGCCCGTCATTTTCAGCACTGACCAGCTCTGACAGAGCTATGGCATCACGGTTGCCTGCATAGTCCTCTACCACATAGAAAATCTTGGACTTGTCCACTCCTTTTGGCAAGGTGTAGCTGCCATCCGCATTGGCTGAGATGTAAACCCGACGCTCGTAATCACGCTCAATGCCAAAATCATCCACGGCTTTATAGGTCTCTTTCCCTTTTTCATCTGCTTGCAGATAGAAGACCTGCTCTCTCAAAATACCGCCGTTGCCAACATCTTTTGGCTTGCGAGCCGTAAAGATTTCCGCACCATCCTTGGTACTGATATAGCCTGAGCTAATCAAAGGCTTCTGCGTATCGATCTGCAGGTTAAAGCTAATCTGCTGCTCTTTAGCACCTGGTACATCTGGTGTATAGCGAACCACATAGGTATAGAGGCCATCTTCCAGCTTCTCACCCTTGCTATCACGACCATCCCAGTATGTATCTTCTAGTAGGTAGGACTTAGGATTGTCTGACTGACCACTATAATAGTTCTTGCGGCTTTCTCTAATCGTGCTGCTCTGCCAGATTGGGAAGCGATAGTCCTTATCATCTGCCGTATAAACACTAGCTGTCAGATTATTGATATTGCGATAGAGAACTGTCCGATACTGGATGCTGTCCTGATTGCCATCACCATTAGGTGAGAAGGCCAGACGAATCTTGCCATCCGCTCCCAGCTGTAGCACATGCTTACCATCCGCATTTTCTGCAGTTCCCAGTACAATTGAGCTGCGAGCAGCTGTTCGACCGGTAGAGTAGAGTGTATCATTTGACTCTGTCACAAGGGAAGATACATTGTCATCAGATAGGATACTCTTGTCCTCTGGCACTGGGTAATAGAAGCCTGACTTGCCTTCTTGGACCAGATCATAGATTGGTCTTTCTACAGCTGGAAGATCTTGGAATTGCCCACGGAAGCCCATAAATGGCAGACTAACAACATCGCCGTCATCTGCTGGATCGACAAAGCGGACAAAGCCTTCTAGGAAATAGCCATTCGGCATCTGCTTGAGCAGCTCTTCCGCAAACTTAGCAGTATTTACCTTGACCGTAACTTTTTGGCTGCTGTGAGCCTTGACCGTAACTTCTGGCCAGACCGTTTCAGTTAGTTTGCGAGGTGTCAGGGTAAAGTAGCCATCCTTGACCGCATCCGTGTTGGTATTGACAATCATCTTCAGTGTCCGATCCTTATCCGTGATATTATGAACCGTAACATCAAAGGTGAAGCTGTCTTGGACATTGCCCAAGGAAACGCTAGGATATTGGTTATCCCCTGTCACATAGAGGCCCGTAGAAATAGCCGCTGCCGTATCTACGATACCAGCTCCCTGCTGACGCGGAGAGGTATGGACACCTGTTTCCTTATTGACGTGCAGCTTGGCTGTGGACATGATGAGCGCTTTGACCAAATCGGCATTCTGGGCAGGTGTCAGGTCTGGATAGTGCTGAAGGAGATATTCCTTGACCAGAGCCGCTACACCAGCCACATGAGGGGTAGCCATACTGGTTCCCTGCATATTTCCATAGGTATTGTCGTTAAGTGAAGAGTAAATATCGCCACCTGGTGCTGTCACATCTGGCTTGAGCAAGCCATCTGTCGTTACACCCCAACTAGAGAAGTCAGACAGACTACCTGCTCCTGGATGCGGCCGATTGACCTTAAGTCCATTAAAGGCCACCTTGTAGTTACCAGCTGCTAAAGCCTCTCCATATTTCTTACTGATAAAGGCTGACGGAACCTTTTTAGATTCACTGTCTAGGCTCATCGTTAGGTTAGCTCCGTCGACATTATTGTAGATCAGAGCACCAATAGCACCATGGCTAATGGCATTTCTAACTTTTTCAGCAAAGGTAAAGGAACCACGCTGGATAAGAGCCAGCTTACCTGTCAGATCCTTACCAGCAAAGTCCTCTTCACGGCCAAGACCAACATGAACATACTCATATTCCTTGCCCTTTTCAAAGGTTGCATTTGTCTCACCCATGGAGTAGCTGAAATGACCGTTCAAAAGCTTATCGTTCTTTTCCAGACCACGCACTTCCATGACTTCCTCTGTCAGAACAGTATTATTGACAGAAGCGACTGAGATAGAGCTTTCTGCTGTTGAAGGACTGCCAACTAGACCATAGTCTGGATTTTCAACCAGCGGTTTAGAGTATTCACTTCCGAAGGTGTTGTCATTACCCGCTGCAATGATCACACTCACCCCCTTGGCCCGAGCGCGCTCAATAGCGGCCTGCAGACTAGGGCTGACATCAACCGTTGAACCTGTTGCTGAACCTAGACTCATATTGATAGTATCAGCCCCCAAAGCTACTGCATCATCAATAGCTTTGATATAGATAGCGTCGCTTGTTGTACGTTGACGGTCTGAGAAGACCCGCATAAACATAACTTGTGCTTCTGGCGCAACACCATAGACATACTCATCATTAGGAGCTTTCTTGTTGGGATTTCCCGCTGTAATCCCTGTTACGTGCATGCCATGTGAGTAACTGTTCTTTTCCTTGATATTGTCATCACCGTCGATATAGTTATAGGCATAGACAACCTTGCTGTTGTACCACTTCCCGTAGTCAATACCAGCCTTTTTCTTAGCCTCTTCAAGAGCTGCCTCTGTCTGATACTTAGCCTTTGACGGGTCAGAAATCTTCAGAACCTCATGGTGGACATCCAATCCTGAGTCGATAATCGCTACCACACGGCCTTGACCTTTATAACCCTGTGACCAAGTCTGAGGGACCTTGATAATCTCATTGGTGCTGATGCTACTTGGCTTAGCATCGCGAGAAGTTGGCGACTCTGCTACCGCATCAGAATTAGCAGCAGGCTTGTCTGAGTTTGCGGCTGCCGGAGACTCTACAGTCGGACTAGCTGTAGCTGTCGGCTTGGACTCTGCGGCAGATGGCTGAGTTACCTTCTCAGCACTTGAAGAAGCCTGTTCCGATGAAGAAGTCGCTCCTTTCTCTACAGGAGCTGCAGCTGCTTCCTTAGCCTCTGCCGTAGAAGGCTGGCTCGCCTGCTCTGTACTTGAAGCTACCGATTCAGACGAAGCTGGTGCTGCTTTCTCCACAGCAGCTGGAGTTACCGGCTGACTCTCAGGTGTAGCTGCTTGAGAAGCGGACTCAGTCGCTGATACCACAGCGGCAGTCGGCTGACCTTGCCCTGACGAACTAACTGTCGCCTGCTCATCCGCCTGAGCCTGTCCAGCACCAAAAACCAGAGCAGTTCCCAGCAGAACAGAAGCCAAACCGAACTTGTATTTACGGAGTGAAAAACGTTGTCTTTGCATAGAAGTCTCCTTATCTTTATTTATAAACCATATTATAATAAAAATTTTCTGACAATTCATACACATATAACAAATGTAACAAAAATGTAATAATGGCGAATGTTCTAGCCAAGAACAGCTATATGATAAAGTTTTAAGCATCTATTTATTTGAAATATAGAATAAATACATGTTAAAATCCGGAAATAAGAAAAACCAATCAGAACAAGCGCAGAATGCACCAGTTTGATTGGTTTGTTATGGGATGTATCAATTTTAACAACAAGGGAAATCAATTATTTATTTTTATCAGCTTCTGAAATATATAGTAAACCCAATAGCAATTTTATTTCTTGTGTTTTTTTCATTACATCAACTTTTGTTATAATTCTAGTTCCCCCATGCGTTGACAGGTTAAGAAATGCTAAAAAGCTTTCACTTTCCTCTCTAGAACTAATTGTGCTACGTAAAGAATTCAAAGCTCGTTTATCCGCGGCGTCTAATTCACTACTATCAATCAAACCTTTTCCTTCTTCAATTACTTTTCTATAGTTTTGCAATAAACTTTCTGTCTTACCTATTTTACTGTTATCCAAAATATCATTTACAACAATTTCAATTAACGTTCGATAAGCAGCAACTGCTACAAAACTATAATCTTCAGTACTAAAAATTCGATTAATTTCTCCTATAAAACTGACAACATCTGACCTAAAGTTAACTTCTTTGTTTATAGGCATACTAACTAAATCACTATTAGAAGATTCTGGTTGAGCAATATAAAAGTTATCCTCTACTACTCTAAACGTAAAATCAGCCTCATGAATAAGCCCTGTTTTCTTATCTGTTATTTTAATTGAAATTGTATTTTCATTTAATCGACCAAAACTTATTATACCTTTATTAAAATTAATAGTAGGGTTACTTTTTGTATCAATTTCAAAATGTAATCCCTTATCCTCTTCACCAAAACTATTTGTAAAAGTGAATAAATCATCAACTTCATAATCTATCCCCTTCTTGAGTATATTTTCTCTTTGACTGATCTTAGGTTGAGCTGGCTTCCTTAAAATTATCTTTAGAGAAGATACTGTAGTATCTGTCTCTTGACTAATCAACCATTCCCCCTCTTGAAGTTTATTAAATTCACTAACTTTTTCTTCATTAAAGTAAATGTCTGTTGCAACTTGGATTAATTCATTTAAATTAGCAATCTTCTTATTTAGGTCATCTATATCAATCCATGATTCAACTGTACCCAAATCTATTGTTTTTTTAGCCTTCGGAATAATATCTAATAGAGTTTCCTCATCAAATAGAGTACATTTTAATTTGTTTCCTTGTTTTTTAAAAATTATAGAATCCTTTAATTTAAAATTTGGTTTAATATATTTTTTAAGATTGTCAGGATTAGAAGTTTCTTCTTCGGGTATCCTATTTTGAATAAATGTTTTGGAAGAAAAATCTCTTAATTCATTTTTCAACGAAGCACCAATTCTCTGAATTTCTTCATTTAATTTTTCAATGAAATGAGCAATCTCATCAGTTAACTCACTCTGAGAAAATTGAGTCCGATCAGAATTAAACTGTATTGATGAATCACTAGATTTAATCGAAATATAACCAATTAATTGCTTTAATACATCACTATATTTTTTAGTAGCCATTAATTCAGTATCAAACAACATATAGTTGTTAAATAAATTATTATTGATATAAATTAAAGGAGTCAAGTTATTATTAGTAGGATTATAGAATAAAGAGTTAATCTTACTTTTTCCTTTTGAAACGAGATAATAGGCAGCTAAATTAATATCAAGAGAATACCTATCTGAATTAAAACTAAATTCCTCAGAAAAGATATCCTTACCATCTTTCCTAAAGACTAGATTTTGATCAGACGAAGAATAATTTATTTCAAATAACTGCTGAGGCTTATTTTGTGTCTGTAATTGAATTTCATAATCGGTTGAGTTAATCTCTCCATCTATATTAAGTTTTATAATAAAGTTCTTATCGGCAGAAATTTTTCCGTCAGATATTTTATCATCAATAAAAGAATTTAAAATTTTATTTCGATTAACTTCTTCACTAAGATACCTTTTTAAAGTATTGACATTATAATCATTGATTTCAATTTGGATTAATGTACCTATAAAATCACCTGAACTTGAAAGAGTAACATCTAAACGCTTATCTGTTATATTATATTCAGTAACCAAAGAATCAAAATCTACAGTAAACTCTGAGATCTGAGTATTTTGAGCTGTTTTCCAATATACTTTTTTCCCAAATCTAAAAACAGATAAAAATCCCAAACCTTTTGAACCCTGAGTTAAGCGTTTAGTGTCCTTATAAGAAATAATTTCTCCATATTGCTTATCACTACTTGATATGTGGAATAATTTTTTAATTCCCTCCGTATCCATACCAATTCCGTAGTCTCGAATTGTAAGTAGTCTAGATTCCGAATCCAATGTAATATCGACACTAGGAGAACAAGCATCGTACGCATTTTTTATTAACTCATTTAGAGCAATAATATTATTCGGAATTTTTTCTGATAATTCACTCAATATATTACCTGCTACAGTAATAGGTACTTGTTCAACTTTATTAGGCATCTAAATCTCCTTTATTTTTCTTAATATCAAAACATATTCTTGATTCATTGATTCCACTGATTTATCTTTTACTTTAGAAACCCGTCTTGGCATTCTCTTTATAGGTATATTACGTGTAATAGAAGCTTCCAACTCAAAACCAATATTTTCAAAAAATTCCTGCGTAATACTTGATAATGGCACTACTTTATTATCAACACGTCGATCACCTAAGGTTAAAACTATTCTCTTATCTTTTTTTAGAACACGTCCCATTTGCGTCATCACTTCCAAATAGTCTATTACAAAATTTTCTACTTTTTTTCTCTTATCTTGTGATATACTATCAAGATATTCAGATAAATAGCGTGACTGATGTTTTTGTTTATTTCTTTTACCTGCTCCACCTAAACTATTTGAATCAATACTTGAATAATTATCTATTAAATTCTCAGAAAAATCCTCCAAATCCTTCTTATCAATCCAATATATCGGTAGCATAGAGTACTGTCCATATGTTACAGTAGTTGAATTATCTCCATACGGAGGAGAAGTAACAATCAAATCTACTGAATTATTCTTCATTTCAAATAAAATTTCTTCAGATTTTCCTATCTGTAAATTGATTTTTTTATTTCTACTATAGTCAGGTAAATATTGAAAGTAAACATTAATACTTTTTAAAAAATCAATAATGATATGATTTTCCATCGCTTCAATAGAGCTTTGCTCTTTTATATGCAATTTAAACGTCGAACTTCGTGTATTACTATACTTTTTTAAAATATTAATTAAACACACCCAATAATACTGTCTTACATATCTATACTTTTCTCTCTGGATAGCACAACGAATTTTACTAAACGTCAATATGAAGTCTTGACGATACCATTTTTCTATATTATAAAAATAGTGTTTGTCAAAACCTGAATTGCTATTTTTTAAAAATTGTTCAATTTTTTTATTTGCCACATGGATATACTGTTTATTAACACCTTGTAACTTAACTTTTGTAATAAGATTAGCTAAAGGGTTAATATCTATACCAATAGGAGATAGGTTGTTCTTTTCCCCCTCTACTAATGTCGTTCCAGAGCCATGGAATGGATCAAGAATATTTGCAATGGACGAATCTTCACTTTTGATTAAATTGATCAATTCATATTGCATATCAGGTACCATTGTAGCTGGATACGCACTAATTTTATGAATACCTGAAGCAGTTACATTTTTAAAATCCCAATAATTAAGGCCTTTTTTTCTTATTTTATTTGCTAAACTTAAATTCAAAGTGCTACCTCTTTTATAAAAATGGTTATTACTAGATAAATGAAAATCTATAGCTTAAGTATAACATAGATATCTTTACAGATAAAGAGATTAATAACAAGTTAACTGCAAAACAAAATAGAAATACAATATTAATCAGCTGCTTCTTCGATTTCCAATTCTTGGGTCTTCTTCATCTAACTCCCCCCATCTTAGTATTTCGTTGGATATTTGCTTCATTTTACATCTCTCATTATAGCACAGAAGCAGCTTGTTTTATAGCTTCTTCTGGCGGTAGAGATAAAAATCCCCAGCTCTTTTTTGTACTGACCCCCAAAAGTTAGACAATTAATTTATCCAAAGGATTTAGTTCTGTATTGAACAGG
>ERZ773006.934-NODE-934-length-10833-cov-8.94433_pt1 | contig 10833 bp, 10 predicted proteins | sample MGYA00580843_ERZ773006 | MGnify/ENA primary metagenome ERZ773006 (study PRJEB29015, sample SAMEA2738011) | human oral metagenome | biome: human oral; feature: human-associated habitat; material: dental | place: China | collected 2052 ... | reverse complement strand
TAATCACTCGTAAGTAGTTAGACTTTGAAACATCCAACTGAACCTGACTCCCACAAATAAACGCTCCGTATTCAGGGAATTGATGTAAGTCTGATTTAGTCACATTTCTACTCAAATTCAAATAGTCCATCAACATCTGATAGCGTGGGTAAGCCACTGGACAATTCTCATTTTTATCCCAGTTAGGATGAATACCGCAGCCAACGATAGCATGATTTAATTCAGCTAACTTCTTCTGGATTGCTCCCATATAAATACTAAAACGTTCTTCAACTTCTTGTATCGTTTCAGCCTTACCAAATGCAAACTCTATCGTGGTATAGGAAACTTCAAATAAAATAGCATCCTGACTTACTGGATCCACTAACTGAATAGGATTCCCAAAATCATCTACCTTTTCTACAGCTAAATTCAAAGCAGAAACTAAATATCGGAATAAGTGCTTGATAACTTCAACATCTGTAGCATCCCCTTCTAAATTTGTAACAGGATATTCCAGCTCAATCCCGACAAACAATTCAGGATTTTCTTTAATATTTTTCAAATACCGATGTTTTAATAAATCGATAGAACGAGACATACTTCCCTACACTTTCATAATCTAAATAAAATTTGAATAACTATTATTATACCAAAAATAATATAAAAAAGGAACGAAGATTTACAACGTTCCTTAACTCTATACTATACCGGCGGCCAACAAATTAGCGTTAAAATAAGTTAAAATAAATAAGTTAAAAGCGATTAAATCAAGATATTATCACACGCTAATTAGTATTGAAATTAAGGAAATTGACCAGTGGTTGACCAAATAAATTTTTAGTTTTTACTGTAATTTCAAAGTTTAAAAATTTAATAATCACAATTTTTTATACAGAGTTCGATACCGTGTTCGGCGCAATTGGTATAGTCCAATATTCATTCACAAAACTAGTTTAAATAGCGCAGTCTTTTCAACTAGTTTTGTGAATCCAAAAAATCTTCCTATTTTTATAATAAGAAGATTTTTTAATTATTCTATAATTGTATAATCTCCGCTATCTAATAAGTCTATTACTTTTTGAACAAATTGTGTTGAGAGTAAATCTACTATATCAGCTCCATGAGTTTGAAAGTTCTCATCTATTTCTTTTATTTCTAATTGAGTATTTTTTTCCACCCTTTCTTCTGTAATTGGGGTATGAAAACTATATTCACCAATTTCATAATACAAGAAATAAAGATATTTTTTCTCACCTAAGCTATAATCAAAAAATTCAACTTCTTTATTTCTATCGTAGTCATAGTAACTATTTTCCCAAATAATATCATTTATTTTTTCATTATATAATTTTGCATAATTTTTTTGATAACTATAGACTCGTTGGCTTTTCTCACCTACATACTGTTTATGAATTAATTTTGGGCTGAAGTTTAATAATAAATCTTCTTTCATACTATAGTATTTTTCTTTCTGTTCTTTTGCATTTTCAATATTATTTTCTTTGTATTTGTAGAATCCAGCTTGCTTATAATCTTCCATCTTATCTCGATAGTTTTTTGCTCTTTTATTAACAGAATATATACACTCCGCAATAATTTTATTTGTTATTTCTTTCTTCTTAATTAAATCACTATATTTTTTAGGAGTTCTCATTTTTCAACCCTCACATTATTTCTTTCTTCTAATATATTTTAACAAAAATCTTCCTATATAAATAAGAAGATTTTTTATTATTCTAATTTTTTCTACGTACTGTTACAAGTCCAAATGTTCCAAGAATTGCACCGATTACCAACATCGCAACACTTGAATTTTCTCCTGTATTTGGTAAAATTTTGGCTTTTTCTACTCGTGAGTAACTCATTTTTTCGTTTTCTACTGGTTTAACAGCAGGCGCTGAATATGTTTCACGTTTTTCCTTCACAACAACATTTCCTTGTGCGTCCAAAGTAACTTCTTTACCAGTTGCAAGGGCTTTTTGCAATTCGTCAACATTAACTTCAGGAAGTGCTTCAGCAGTTGGAGCAACTTTAGGGACAGCGATGACTGTTCCGTCAGGCAATTTGGCAACAACGTTGTCTTGAGCTTTTTCTGCAAGGTCAACGAGTGCTTCATATTTTGTTTGCAAGTCTACCAACTTAGCGTGTTCTGTACGGTATGCAGACAACAAGTTTTCAAGAGTAGATTGTGCCGTAGTGAGTTCAGCTTTTGCTGTTTCAAGTTTAGCTTCAGTTTTTGCTTTCATATCTTGAGCAGTTGCTAGTTTAGCAGGTGCGTCCAAATATGCTTGCAATTGTTCAGCCAATTCTTTAGCTTCTTTAACAAGAGCATCTTTTTCTTCAAGAAGTTTAGTAACTTGTTTGTTCAAGTTGTCTAGTTTAGTTTCTTGGTCTTCAAGTTTGGCTGAAGCTTTATCAAGAGCTTGTGACGCAATTGTTTTAGCAGTTTTAGCTGATTTAAGTGCGTCTTGAGCTTTTTCAAGAGCCAATTTCTTGTCAGATAGACTTGCTGAGAAGTTAGCGATTGCTTCATTTGCTTTAGCTTCACGTTTCTTAGCATTTTCAAGAGCAATTTCTGCCAAACGTAGGTTGTTTTCAGCAACTTGAGCTTGAAGTGGTGTAGCCATTGCGTCAGCAAGTACTTTTTCAGCTTCAGTTTTCAAGCTGAGTGCGCTTGCGTAATCATTTGAAGCTTTTGTTAAATCTTGTTTAGCATTTTCTGATGCAGTTTCAGCTTGAGCAAGGTTTGATTTAGCTTTTTCAACAGCTTTTTCGAGAGATGCTGTGTCTTTTTCATCTTTGATGACGTTTCCGCCAACTAAGTCAAGAGTTGAGATAATGTGCAAACGTCCGTCTACGTTAGCTGTTGCAATTCCAATAGTGTTGTTCACAAAGTTGTTACGTGAGTGTCCCCACTTAGATGGTGCATCAGCAAATGTTTGTCCCATGATTGCATCATATACTTTTTGTTTAAGTTCGTACATGGTCATAGCTTTTGTTTCATTTGCAAGTGAAATGTTTTCACCATGGTAAGCACCGTTGATGTGTCCAGCTTTGTTTACTGCAATTCCACGTTCGACATATTTTCTAGCTTGTTCACGAGCGATACGAAGGTCAGAGTCTGTTACAGTGACTTCGTTCAATCCAAATTGTTTGTGGATTTCAGTCAATACTTTTGAAGCGTATAAGCTGATTTCTTTTTGTTGCTCATCAGTCAAATTGTCTAATTCAACAATTTTGTTTTTATCAGCTTCACTGATTTTTGTTGAAGAGTTTTCAATAACAGTGGCACCAGAGTCAGTCATGAAGTCTGAGTCGCCTTCGGCTTTATCTTTCTTGAACTGAGTCAAGTCTGCGATTGTCACTGTATCAACACCAGTATTTGCCAATTTATCTTGAGCAGATTTCAATTCAGCTTGAGCTGATTGCAATTTGTTTTCAACATTAGTAGCATGTTCTGTAGCGCTTGCAAGTTTTTCTTTTGCCAATTTGACAGAGTCATTTTTAGTATTTACGTCTGTTTCAGCTGATTTGATTGCTTGGGCGCGGTTCGCATCTGCTTTAGATGCGTTTTCTTTTGCAGTTTGAGCATCTGCGACTGATTTAGTTGCTTCTTTGACATCAGCTTGAGCTTGAGTCAAATCTTTTTGAGCTGAAGCAAGTCCAGTTCCTTCAAGAGCAGATTGTGCGCTTGCAACGGCTTGTTCAGCAGTTTGGACATCTTTAGTAGCTTGGTCAAGATTAGCTTGAGCACTTGCCACGTCTGATTGTTCTTTTGCAAGAGCTTTACTTTCAGCTTTGATTTGTGCATTTGTAGCTTCGGTTGCTTTTTGGTTAGCAGTCTGAGCTTCAAGATTCTTAGTTTGAGCGTCTTTGACTTGAGCAACTTTTTCTGGTGTTGCTTGAGACGCAACAACTTCAGCGTCTTTGACAGCTTGAGTTGCGTTAGCTACTTCTTTCTCAGCAGAAGCAACAGTAGCTTCTTTTGCTTTAACATCAGCTTTAGCTGTGTCAATCTTAGTTTCAGCATCTTTAACAACAGCTTTCTGAGCGTCAAGAGCAGGTTTTACTGTAGAAGGTGCAGGAACTTCATTCTTTTCAAGTGGTTTCACTTGTGACTTAGTAACAAGAGCAGGTTCATTGACAGCAGTGTTAGAAGGTACTGGAGTCGCTTGAGCTTCTTGAGCAAATGCAGTTCCACCAACAGACGCAAGTCCAATAGCTGTTGAAGTTGTTAGAGTTTTAATAGTTTTGTTTGACATAAAATCTCCAAAAATTCCCATTAACAACTATAAATAGTTGTTTTTTTATTTATTATAGCACATTCAACCAACCTTGTAAAGTCACAAGCAATCTTTTAAGAACTAAAATATGTAAAAAAAATACTGTAGTATTTAGTTTAAGAGGTATTGCATGAAACAATCATTAAGAAAGTATGTAGGAAAACGAATTCGCCTTTTAAGGTTGAAAAAAGGGCTTACACAAGAACAAATTGAAGAACGAGCTGACCTTGGAACAAATTATGTATATAAACTTGAACACTTAGAAACAAACATAACAATTAATACACTTGAAAAAGTTATGAATGCTCTTGAATGCGATATTTCATCTTTTTTTGATATTACAAAAAAAGATGAGAATCCTGAAATTGTTGAATTAATTACGAATATAAAAAATTTACCTGATAGTAAACAAAAAGAAATACTCTCCGCATTCCATATGATTCTGAATCAAATTAAATAATATTTTAATTATTATCAAAATGCTATAATTGATAACATAGCAACTCTATTAAATAACATAAACAACCGCTAAAAATTATAGCGGTTGTTTTTTATTCATTTATTTTCTTTCCTTATAATACGCAGATTTATTGTGAGATGAATAACGCTCCTTCGCTCTGTAATATTCAAAACTAGATTCTCTATCATCATTAACATCAACGATTGTTAAAATATCACTATCATTTTGCCATTGTTCGATATCAATAGGAGTAAAAAATTTTTCAAATAAAGCTGTTATCATAACATCTCGAATCTCTTCTTTTGAGATAGACCCAGCCCATGACCTAAAAACAGCTCTTTCATGCATATCCTTTAGCTCATCTTCTGTTGGCTCTTCAAAATAATTTTCACTGTCTATGTTGCTTTTATAATCTTTGAACTTATCAAAATCAAATCCGCTCTTCTTAACTAAATATGGTTCACACCGTTTCTCTAATCTATCAAGAATCTCATAAGTGAATACTTTAGTTCTGCTTCTTTCAAAAGTTTTATATTTAGCCTTATCCCACTCGTTCATAGCTTCCAGTTCTCTTTGAAATTTCGTACGTAAATTTTTTTTAAGATTTTCTGTTTCCTCAATTTGATACTTTTGTATCATGTCATCCATAAAATCAGATAATCGTTTTATTTTTATTTTAAGCATTTTCTTGTCCTCCATAAAATAAAATGTGTATCGTATGCTTTAATTGTACATCGTAAATACTAGTTTGTCAAATTTAAAATGCACATTTTATAGATTTTAGAAAAAATTATTGTTAGAATAGACTCATGAAGTTAATGCTCGTGTAGCAAAACTTTAAAAAATTTTTTCATTGGAGGTCAATCATGACATTTTTTAAAAAAACGAACGGCTACAGCGCTAGCCTAGCAGAAGAAGCTCTTTCAGATGAAGTTATTAAGTTGGTAGGTAAACAACTTGAGACTCAATATGAATTCGAAAAAACTGGTGAAATCGTTAAGGGTAAAGAAAAAATGAAACGTACTGATAAAATTTTAGGTTATCAAGTTTACGTTGCAACTGACAATCACAATCCTTTTAAAGTCAAATTTTTACCAGAAAATAAGCCAAATTTATCAAAATTCGAAATCGGCGATATAGTTGAGTTTGAAGATTTAGAAGCGTTTGAGAATCAATATGGACAGCTTTATTTCAGAGCTAAAGGTATTAGGAAAGGAAAGTAACATATGGCTTTTTCAATGAATAAAGGCCAAACTCAAGCTACATCAGCAACTTCTGCTGGTGTGGCTGAATTTGGTAAAAATAAATTCGAATTAGAACAATTCATTCTAAGAAATTTGAATAATGCTCTAGATATTAATAATGAATCATCTTATTTGGGTTCGTTCAATATTAAGGTCGCAAGTAATGACACGGGATTCTTTTACATTGCAAATCTCCCAGTCTCGTATTCACTCGATTCGCAACTTTATTTTAAAATTTCAGCTATTTGCGCCGGCATACTCTATCCATTCAAGACTCTCTTACCACAGAATAATGCATTTTTTGTTCCTTATGATACTAGCAATCCAAATTTAGCTCGAGCTTTCTTTTTTCCATGGTTGGACGGGATTCCAAGTCGTCTAAAAATTGATAATCTTGCATCTTTTATCAAACAGAACGTATCAGAAAATGCTCTCCCAATTATGGCGAATAACATTTGTAACATCTCTATGAAATCGGTTACACATTTGGCAGTGAGTGGCCCATCTGGTACAGGAAAGACTCATTTCTTACGTTATTTGATTAGTTGTCTAAAATCTTTCACAAATCAAATTATTTGCGTTGACCCCAAGTTATCCGATATTTATTTACTAAGCAAAGAATTAGGCTTGGAAGTATTAGCTCCAAAGCACGGTTCAAATTTAAACAGTTTTATTACAGATGTCAATGAATTATTGGGTCGGGTTATTGAAAAGATTTACCAACGTCAAGAGATATTACTGAAAGAGCCTAATAAGCGTTTTGAAAGAATTTATATTGTAATAGACGAGCTATTAGCACTCGTTCAGGGAAGTTCAAAGCAGTCTCGTGAAGCATTTGGGCAATTGCTCGGGACGATCGCTCTACTAGGTCGTCAGACCTCAATTTCACTCATTTTATGCAGTCAACGTTTTGATGCGACCGCATTTGCAGGTAATACAGCTGTGCGTGAACAAATCAACTGTATATTTATTTTAGGTGAAATAAATGCGAATACCTGTCAGTTTTTGCTACCAAATGCCAATGTTGACAATATTGTAGTTCCAACAGGGATTGGTACAGGTATAGTCAAGTTTACAGACAATGAACACAGAACTCACATCATGCCCTTGCTTACCCCCTCTTATAACATCAGGAAGGAAGAAATCACATGAAAAAATACTTTAACAAATATAATGTAATTAATTCTACAATTTTTATTTCATTAATATTCTTTATTTTTGAACGTTTAGCTACGTTTTTAATTATTCAAATTCACTTAGAATCGTTCTATTACTTTGTAGTGTTTATTTGGATATTGCGTTTAATTATATTGAGTGCGTTTTCTATTTTATTTTTCGCAATTTTTTTAGAATTTTTATTTCGTCGTGCTGAATCGGATTATTTTAGAAACAGCATCAAATCCTATCTAGCTACTAGGAAAATTCGTCGTTATTGTACTCACATCAATGTAGAGCCGACGCTGGAAGAATCGTCTCGTTATATGAATACAAAACAAGTTATTGTCAAGAAAGTCAATCGTTCATTAAAAGCATTGACCGTCACTTTTTATAAAGATTGTGCTGTATTGAATGGAAGATTGCCCTCAAATACTGAGAGTGCTGATGTTATTGAAAAATTATTTCCAAAAATAAAAAAGGAATTAAATTATTTAGATAAAAATTATCAATTCAACGATATTATTAGAGACCCTGAAGGTAAAAATTTTTCATCTGTTGCTAAATGTAATATTGGTGAAGTCTATCCTATTAAAAATAATGATGGTTAATAGTGCGGTGTACTGCTGCTGAAGGCAGGCAGGTACACCAGCACATATATGCGGTTCGTTATATGTCTAGGGTGTTGTGTAAAGCTAGTATTACCTTTACACAACATCAAAGACAAGACAAAAAGAAAGTAAGGAATTTATAACATGTCAAAAGAACTTAGTTCTCAATACAAAGCCAGCTCTTTCTGCTGTACTTTAAATAATATTGATAAACTTTTTAATATCACTGATACAACTTTTGATGACGCAAGATATTCAGATGAAACTCGTAAACAAGTCGATGAATTTCGTAACAATCTTGACCCAAATAAAAATTATAGTCCCGAAGAAATGGTTGAACATCTAATTTATCTCTGGGTTGATGGTAAAGAAGAAACTCGCTCAGCAGCTGCTAATTATGAGATAGGAGATAATGGCAATCATCATTCTCATCTTATTTTAGAAGCAAAGAATCAGACACGCTTTTCAGCTATCAAAAAGCTCTATCCCACTATTCATGTTGAGCTGACTCGTGGAACTCGTGAACAGGTCATAGCATATCTCAACAAGACAGGGAAGCATGAAGAAAAAGCTCATACAACTGTTGTTCCGATGATGAATCATGGTATCATTGAAGCAAATCAACAAGGAAAAAGAAAAGATTTAGAAGTAATTCAAGAGTTACTTGAAGCAGGTCTATCCCCTGAAGAGATTATGCGTCAAAATTTATCTTATCGCAAGTTTTCAAAAATGATTAAAGAACATTATTATCAAATGCAAGTCGCTAACGCTCCTCTGGTCAAGAACATCAGTGTATATTGGCATTTGGGAGGTTCAGGAACAGGTAAAAGTTATATGCAAGTTCGTTTAAAAGAAGAATTTGGCATTGAAAATGTTTATGTTTTATCAGATTATGGTACAGGGGGGCTTGATAATTATACAGGGGAATCTATTTTATTTATGGATGAATTTAAAGGGGATATTGATTATCAAACATTTTTAAAATTGCTAGATGTATATCCAAACCAAGTTCATGCACGTTACAGCAATGTATATGCTTTATGGGATACAGTTCATATATCTAGCATCTTCACCCCATACCAAATTTATAAAATGTTAGTTGCACCCGACAAACAGAAGTACGACCCTATCACTCAACTAAATCGTCGTATTCATTACATTGTTTATCATGTCAAAATTGATGATAATCAATACAAGGAATTAACGTTTGAAATGAGACAATATCTTGAGCTAATTGAACAAAAACAATCTATTGAAGAAATTGCAGAAGAACTCATTAGCAAAGGAATAGATACTGCTACTGAGGATATTTTATCAGATATAAAAAAAGTTATCGCTGACTCTCCTAGTGACCAAACCAAGAAAAACAGCGACAACTAAAGTTAATGGAAACAGTAAATACTATTTCTATACCTTATTTTATCACAGAAAGAGAAAAATTCATATGACAGATAAAATTTTAATCAAAATAGACAATTTAGAAGTACAACTCCCTCAATCACATATCATTATTGAAAAAGATGAATATCTCAACTTAAAAAGCAAGGCTTCACAGGGGCAATATATGAGCTTATCTGAGGTTTTGGAGATGGTTTCAGTATCTCGACCTTGGCTTTTGGAAAATGTTCTATATCGGTCGGATATTCGCTCAAAAATCGATATCGAAAAGAATAAAGATGGTTTTGTAAAGTATCCAGAGAATCAGGGTGGACGGTACTACTTCTTAGCCAGCAAAACAAAACAATTTTTTGAAGAAAACTTTGCAGAAATCTTTAATTTATGATACGATAATCAAGATAATATCTTGGTTATCGTCTTTTTAGAAAGAGGTAATCATGTCAGTGTCATACAGAAAAAGAGGTAAAAAGAATTTATGGGACTATAGAATATTTGATAAAAATAAAAAGGTAGTTGCTTCAAACTCAGGATTCAAGACAAAAAGAGAAGCTGAAATTGAAGCGCTAGCCCTTGAGTTAAAACTGATTAATGGTGCGATAATTGATAAAAATATTACATTCTATGCCCTCTGGGAAAAATGGCTAGAATTAACAGTCAAACCACTCGGAAAAGCAGAGTCGACATTTAATAAACATTTATTGCGTGGTAAGTTTATAAAAGAATATTTCAAAGACAAACCAGCTTTAAAAATTAAAGCAAGCGAATATCAGGCTTTTATAAATAAGTATGCTGAAACAAATTGTCGTGACAATGTTAGTAGATTGAATGCGGAAATTAGAAATGTGATTGTATTTGCGAAAAGAGATAAGCTTAATATCGAAGATTTTACTGAAGGGGTTATACTTTCAGGACGACCTCCAAAGAAGCGAAGAGATGAAAAATATATTCATAGCTTTGATGACTATCAAAAACTAGTGACATATCTAGAAAACAATCTTGATTTAACAACTTCAATTGTTCCATATCTTTTATTGATTCAACTGAAAACAGGAATGCGTGCAGGGGAGGTTGCAGGTCTCACATGGGATTGTGTGTTGTGGCAAAGTTCAGAAATAAAAACATATCGCAGATATGATACCGCTAGAAAATGCTGGGCAAATCCCAAAACAGAAGAATCAATTCGTACAATTCCTATTGATAATGATACTTTAACTATTCTCAAAAAATTAAAACAAGAACAAAGTGTATTCATTGAAAACGGTACAATTACAAATAACGAAAATATAGTTTTAGTAGATTTGAATTATAAGATTGTAACAAATGCAGGAATCAATAAGCATCTAAAGCAAATTTTAAAAGATTTGAAAATTTATCCGCAGACTATGACAAGTACAGGCCTGAGACACACGTATTGTTCAACAATGTTAGCAATGGGCGTTGATATTTGGGCAGTTTCTAAGTTAATGGGACATCGAGATATTAAACAAATCACTGAAACTTACGGCCATCTAATAAAGGAAAAAGCTGATATTGAAAATAACAAAGTTCGTGCTGTTTTGACGAGTTTAGTTAAAAAATAGAATTATTGACCAAAAGTTGACCAAATCAAAAAGGAACGCTGATTTATCAACGTTCCTTAACTCTATACTATACCGGCGGCCGGGGTCGAACCGGCACGTCCTTGCGGACACTGGATTTTG
>ERZ773006.932-NODE-932-length-10859-cov-5.68327_pt1 | contig 10859 bp, 9 predicted proteins | sample MGYA00580843_ERZ773006 | MGnify/ENA primary metagenome ERZ773006 (study PRJEB29015, sample SAMEA2738011) | human oral metagenome | biome: human oral; feature: human-associated habitat; material: dental | place: China | collected 2052 ... | reverse complement strand
AGCTGTTGTTGGTAAATTACCTTCAGGCGAACGCGTAGAAAGTGCTATCGCTGCACCTGCAGTTGACTTAGTCACTTTATTAGAATATGCGAAAGGATCAGAATTAAAAGTAGCTGCTGAAAACTGCTACTTCGAAGATGCTGGTGCTTTCACTGGTGAAACTTCACCTAAAGTATTAGCTGAAATGGGCGTGCACTACGTAGTGATTGGTCACTCAGAACGTCGTGAATACTTCCACGAAACTGACGAAGATATCAACAAAAAAGCACATGCTATTTTCAGAAACGGCTTAACACCAATCATTTGTTGTGGTGAAACGTTAGAAACTTACGAAGCAGGAAAAGCTTCTGAATTCGTTGGTGGACAAGTTTCTGCAGCATTGAAAGGTTTATCAAACGAGCAAGTATCATCATTAGTGATTGCTTATGAACCAATCTGGGCTATCGGAACTGGTAAATCAGCATCTCAAGATGACGCTCAAAAAATGTGTAAAGTTGTTCGTGACGTTGTAGCAGCTGACTTCGGTCAAGAAGTTGCTGACAAAGTTCGCGTTCAATACGGTGGATCTGTAAAACCAGAAAACATTGCTGAATACATGGCTTGTCCAGACGTTGACGGAGCTCTTGTAGGTGGAGCAAGTTTACAACCAGATTCATTCTTAGCTTTATTGGAGGCAGTAAAATAATGGCAAAATCACCAGTTGCAATCATTATCTTAGATGGTTTCGGATGGAGACCAGAAGTTGAAGGTAATGCCGTTGCACAAGCAAAAAAACCAAATTTTGATCGTTATTATAACGAATTCCCTCATACAACATTAAAAGCTTCTGGATTAGATGTAGGTCTACCAGATGGCCAAATGGGGAACTCAGAAGTAGGTCATACAAACATCGGTGCTGGTCGTATCGTTTACCAAAGCTTAACTCGTATCGACAAAGCGATTTTAGATGGTGAATTCGAATCAAACCCAGCATTAAACGATGCTTTTAATCACGTAAAAGAAAATGGCTCTGCATTACACTTATTCGGATTATTATCTGATGGTGGGGTACACAGCCACATCAACCATTTATTAGCATTAGTGGAAACAGCTAAAGCAAAAGGAATCGACAAAGTGTACATTCATGCATTCATGGATGGACGTGACGTAGACCCTAAAGCTGGTCCTTCTTACATCAAAACTTTAGAAGATAAATTAGCTGAAGTAGGAGTTGGCGAAATCGCAACTGTGTCAGGTCGTTACTATGCAATGGACCGTGACAAACGTTGGGAACGTGTGAAATTAGCTTATGATGCCATTGCTCATAGTGAAGGACCACAATTCGAAAGCGCACAAGCAGTTATCGAAGATAGCTATGCTAAAGACGTTACAGATGAATTCGTTATTCCATCAGTAATCGTTAAAGATGGCAAACCAGTGGCAAAAGTAGAAGACAATGATGCAATCATCTTCTTCAACTTCCGTCCTGACCGTGCAATCCAATTATCAAATGCGTTCACTGATAAAGAGTGGACAAACTTTGACCGTGGTACACGCGCTACAAACGTTAAATTTGTGACAATGACTTTATATAACCCAAGCGTGGATGCAGAAGTAGCATTCCCACCAATCCCAATGACAAACGTTCTTGGTGAAGTGTTATCTAAAGCTGGTCTTGCACAATTACGTATTGCTGAAACTGAAAAATATCCACACGTAACATTCTTCATGAATGGTGGACGTAACGAAGAATTCCCTGGCGAAAATCGTATTTTAATTCCTTCTCCAAAGGTTGCAACTTACGACTTGAAACCAGAAATGAGTGCTTACGAAGTAGGAGATGCATTATACAACTCAATCATCAATGATGAAAATGATGCTATCATCTTGAACTTTGCAAACCCAGATATGGTTGGACACTCAGGAATGTTAGAACCAACTATCAAAGCGATTGAAGCAGTGGACGAAAACTTAGGTAAAGTTGTTGATGCCATCCTTGAAAAAGGCGGTAGCGCAATTATCTTTGCAGACCACGGCAACTCAGAAACTATGATTACACCAGAAGGAACACCACATACTGCACATACAACAGTACCAGTACCAGTGATTGTTACGAAGAAAGGTGTAACATTACGCGAGGGTGGACGTTTAGCAGACGTTGCTCCAACAATGCTTGATCTATTAAATGTTGAAAAACCAGCAGAAATGACTGGAGAAACATTGATCGAAAAATAAAGAAAACCTTAGGAATTGTTGAAAGTCTATAGGTTTTCGATTAAAATAATAACGTACAAAATAAAATTTAAAGGAGTTAATAAATCATGCCATTTATTACAGATGTATTAGCAAGAGAAGTACTAGACTCACGTGGGAACCCAACTATCGAAGTTGAAGTTTACACAGAAAGCGGAGCGTTCGGACGCGGTATGGTTCCTTCAGGAGCTTCAACTGGTGAATACGAAGCAGTTGAATTACGTGACGGCGACAAATCTCGTTACGGAGGAAAAGGAGTTCAAAAAGCAGTTGACAATGTGAACAACATTATCGCTGAAGCTATCTTAGGTTATGATGTTCGTGAGCAAATGGCGATCGACAAATTAATGATCGAATTAGATGGTACTCCAAACAAAGGTAAATTAGGAGCTAACGCAATCTTAGGCGTATCTATCGCTGTAGCACGCGCAGCTGCTGACTACTTAGATCAACCTTTATACCAATACTTAGGCGGATTCAACACTAAAGTATTACCAACACCAATGATGAACATCGTTAACGGTGGATCTCACTCAGATGCTCCAATCGCATTCCAAGAGTTCATGATTTTACCAGTTGGTGCGCCAACATTCAAAGAAGCTTTACGTTGGGGTGCTGAAGTATTCCATGCATTAAAATCTATTTTACACGACCGTGGTTTAGTAACTGCTGTAGGTGACGAAGGTGGTTTCGCTCCAACATTTGAAGGTACTGAAGATGCTGTAGAAACAATCTTAGCTGCTATTAAAAAAGTTGGTTTAGAACCAGGTAAAGATGTATTCTTAGGATTTGACTGTGCTTCATCAGAATTCTTCAAAGATGGCGTATATGACTACACAATCTTCGAAGGTGAAAAAGGTGCTAAACGTACTCCTGCTGAACAAGTAGAATACTTAGCTGAATTAGTTGAAAAATACCCAATCATCACAATCGAAGACGGCTGTGACGAAAACGACTGGGATGGATGGAAATTATTAACTGAACGCTTAGGCGGTAAAGTTCAATTAGTAGGTGACGATTTATTCGTAACTAACACTGAAATCTTATCTCGTGGTATTGCACAAGGCATTGCAAACTCAATCTTAATCAAAGTTAACCAAATCGGTACTTTAACTGAAACATTCAACGCAATTGAAATGGCTCAAAAAGCTGGATACACTGCAGTTGTATCACACCGTTCAGGTGAAACTGAAGATTCAACAATTGCTGATATCGCAGTTGCTACAAATGCTGGACAAATCAAAACTGGTTCATTAAGCCGTACAGACCGTATTGCTAAATACAACCAATTATTACGTATTGAAGATCAATTAGGTGACTTAGCTGTTTACCAAGGTCTATCAGCGTTCTACAACTTAAAAAATAAATAATTCCTAGGAATTACGGAGGGAAAGCAGATTTGCTTTCCCTCCTTTTTTTGTGCAAAAATTGAGAGATTCTACCGAAGGTTGAAGGGATAAGAAACAGCGCTTATTTTATAAAGAGTTACTATTTAATGAATGAGTTTGAAAAATGATAACCTGATTGATAGCCGTTTGAATATAGTGGATTTTGTGATGAGGCACCGCCTCGAGCCCAAGGTCTCTCGGTCTTCGAAGCTTCAAAGAGGGAGTAGTGGATGAATCCACAACTCCCTCTAATTCACATTCGATGCTTTTTCCCATCACTCATTCCACTATAACGGCTATCTTCGGTTATCATTTTTCAATGCAATTCAATTATTAGTTTTCTAACATAAGCGCTGTTCCTTATCCTTAGGTGTGAAATAAGACAATTTTTGCGAAGAAAAGAGGGAGGAGTAGAGAGAAGGAGAGAATGTTAGAAAAAGACAGCAAAACGGCTATCAATCAGGTTATCATTTTTCAAAATGTTGGAAGGAGAGCAAAATAGTTATAGTAAACCGCAAGAAAGGATAAGAGCTTTTGGAGATTTCATTGTAAAATAAATTTAGAAACGAAATCAAAATGAATGGAGGGGTTTTGATGAAAGTAGCAGTTGGCGTTGATATTGGGGGAACAAAAGTAGCTGTTGCGTTGATTAATGAGAAGGGAGAAATTGTTAGTCGTTCTCAAAGACCTAGCCAAACTGCGAGTGCAGAAGGTTTGTATCAGGGAGTGGTCCAACTCATTCAAGAGGTACTCGAAGAAAATGATTTACGTATTCAAGATACATACGGTATTGGTGTTGGTTTGCCAGGGAAAGTGGATGTGGAAAATGGGGTAGCTGTTTTCCAAAATAATATTCCTTGGGCAAATTTTCCAGTCGTAGAACGATTAAAACAAACATTCGGCGATATTCCAGTACGCATTGACAATGACGTAAAAGTGGCTGCCTATGCGGAATATCGATTACTTCATTTAAAATCGTCTGACATGTTTGGTTATGTCACTGTATCAACAGGAATTGCAGCGACTAACATTGTCAATAATACGATTTTACGCGGGGAAGGTTTTTCAGGAGAAATTGGGTTTCTAAAAGTTCCGTACTTTGAATGTTTAGAATCGTTAGAGGGAGCTTGTTCAGGTGTGGCTATTGAACGTACAGGGAGAGAGTTGTATGAAGATGTAGCCTTAACTACAAAAGATGTTTTTGAAAAATGGAGATCTGGAGAAGAAGCGGCAAATAGAATCATAGAGGAGACTGCAAAAGGCCTAGCCAGTGCATTGCATGGAATGGTTTGCCTTCTGGATCCAAAAGTGATTGTATTCGGGGGTAGCGTTTCAAATTACAATCCAGACTTTATTGAATTGATTAAAGAGGAATTGGGACTTCTCTTGCATCACGAACAAAAACATATTTTAGAAAATATAAAAGCATCCACCATTAAGGGAGACAATGGAATTATTGGAGCGGGACTTCTTGTAGTAGAATAAGCAAACGAAAAAAAGTGCTAGGATTCCTAGCACTTTTTAATTTACCTTAACTTTTTCGCGGTGTGAGATAAACTATTTTAGTAAATTTATCTCATAGAAATCCTTTTGATTATCAAAAAAACATCAGTTTATTGAAAGGATAGTGGGGAATCACATTGAATGTGAATTAGGTGGAGTTAGGAATGATTTCCTTACTCCACCTTTGAAGCTTCAAAGGTGAGAGACATAAGGCTCGAACCGGTGTCCCACTATAACTCTTTCAATAATAAAACTGATGTTTTAAAGATAATCAAAAAGAATGCCCGTAAACGTTATAAGGTTTAGGTGGATCCTATCAAGAATTGTTAAATAGCCTACTTCTCTTTGCAATGGGAGATAAACTAAGAAAAGTTTACTTGTACATAAAGAAAAAGAGTCCCTCGGCCTTTATAAGGTTTGATTTCGCCGCGCTAATTTAATTAGAAAGTAATCATTTAGCCTTTTTCATTTTGCGGTGTGAGATAAACTATTTTAGTAGATTTATCTCATAGAAAGGTTTTTGATTATCCAAAAACATCAGTTTATTGAAAGAATAGTGGGGAATTACATTGAATGTAAATTAGGTGGAGTTAGGAATGATTTCCTTACTCCACCTTTGAAGCTTCAAAGGTGAGAGACATAAGGCTCGAACCGGTGTCCCACTATAACTCTTTCAATAATAAAACTGATGTTTTAAAGATAATCAAAAAAGACCCATTCTAGAAGAATGGATCTCATTTATCAAAAATAGTTTATCTCACTAAGCCTACCGCTTTTTCCATCTTGCGTAGTGTTTTATTCGCTACGTAATTTGCTTTCTTAGCACCCTCATCCAAAATCTCATCTAACTTATCAGATTTCAACAACTCATAATAACGCTCCTGGATGGGTTCCATGACTGCGATTATCGCATCAGCTAATTCTTCTTTAAATTGACCATAACCTACGCCTTTGAAGCGTGACACTAATGATTCAATACTTTCACCAGAGAAAGCAGAGAAGATGGTTAATAGGTTCGATACGCCAGGTTTTTCAGCTGGGTCGAATTCAATCACACCACTTGAATCAGTAACCGCGCTCTTGATTTTCTTGCGAATCACTGCTGGCTCATCCAGCATGCTGATGTATTCTTTCACGTTAGCGTCTGATTTACTCATTTTCTTTGTAGGTGTTTGAAGGCTCATGACACGAGCTCCTGCTTTTGGAATAAAGGGTTCTGGCATCACAAGTAATTTGTTGCCATTTCCATAGCGACTGTTGAAGCGTTCAACGAAGTCACGTGTTAATTCCATATGTTGTTTTTGGTCTTCTCCAACAGGGACCACTTCAGCATTATATAAAACGATATCGGCTACCATTAGCGGAGGGTAGGTTAATAACCCTGCCGAAACGGATTGTTGCTTTTGAGATTTATCTTTGTATTGCGTCATGCGTTCTAATTCACCAACGCCGACATTACATTGTACGATCCATGCGGCTTGTGCGTGTGCTGGAACTTCAGATTGAACGAAGATGGTTGATTTTTCGGGATTCAAACCAATCGCAAGGTAAAGTGCTGCAAGCGAACGAGTTTGCTCTTTTAATTTCTTTGGATCTTGTGGAACAGTTATCGCATGTTGGTTTACGATACAGTAAGTACAATCGTACTCATCTTGCAGGGCTACGAAGTTTTTCATTGCTCCAATATAGTTCCCAATGGTTGGAATTGCAGAAGGCTGCACGCCAGAGAAAATTCTTTTTTTAGACATAGTATTATACCTTATTTTGAAGGGATTTTCATGAAAAATAAAAATAATATTTTTCAGTGATTGTGAATACAGTCAAAATCCTAAATCCTGTTTCTATTAGAATGAAAGCGAGTGAAAACTATTTTGAAAGAATAAAATTTTCATTAATTTTGCAAAAAGTTTGTGAAAATCAAAAATTTTTTCTAAAATCATATAGATTTTTTTTAATATATCATATATAATAATACACGTATTAAAGCCAGAGTATCATATTGAAGGAGGACATAGCGAATGGTTACATTATATACCTCACCAAGTTGTACATCATGTCGTAAAGCTCGAGCTTGGTTAGAAGAGCACAACATTGAGTACACCGAAAGAAACATTTTTTCAGAACCATTAACAATCGATGAAATTAAAAACATCTTGCGTATGACAGAAGATGGCACCGAAGAGATTATTTCAACTCGTTCAAAAGCCTTTCAAGAGTTAAAAATCGATTTAGATGAAGTCCCTTTGAATCAACTATTTTCATTAATCCAAAACAATCCAGGATTACTACGTCGTCCTATTATGTTAGATGAAAAGAGATTCCAAGTAGGATATAACGAAGACGAAATTCGTCGTTTCTTATCAAGAGAAGTACGAGCATATGAATTAGATATGGCTCAACGTTTAGTCAATTTTTAAAGAAAACTAGCCCCGAGAATTCAGGGCTTTTTTTGTGCACAAAATGAATTAGTTATTTGGAAAAAGATGGAAATAATCATTCACAAGCGAACTGCTTGCAAAAAAGGAACTTCAATTGAAGTTCCTTTTTATAATTCTTTATAGTAATACACAGCTAGTTGTGTACGGTCTCTTAACTCTAACTTTTCGAGTAAAGCGGATAAGTAATTTCTAACGGTTCCTTCGCTGAGATACATTTTCTCAGCGATTTCTTTATTGTTAAAGCCTTCTGCAACTAGATAGAGCAGTTCATTTTCACGTTCGCTTAAATGAGCGCTTGATTTCTTCTCAAATGTTTTCTTCACCGGCATTTCTATCGTTGAATCATAAACAATTTGCCCGTTCATTACTGCTTCGATGGCTGGCAGGATGCCTTTAATATGTTGTTTTAATAAATATCCCTTACAACCAATCGAAAGTGCTTTGGTAATATACTCATCATCTTGGAAGGTCGTTAGGAATAAAATATTTGCTTCCGGAAAGTCCTTTAAAATTTCATATGCTGCCTCAATTCCACTAGTTGGTTCCATACGAATATCCATCAAAACGAGGTCTGGTTGATGAGTAATATATAATTCAACAGCATCACGCCCGTCGTTTCCAGTCCCTACTACTTCAATATGGTCTTGAACAGATAGAATGGTTTCTAAGGCTTGCAAAACTAAAAAGTCATCATCGATAAGAATCGTTTTAATCATGGTGCTCCTCCTGTTTAGGAATACGGATAAAGATGTCATATCCGTTTGTGGTTTGTAGTGTCATAACTCCTTTATGTTTCTCTACGAGTTCTTTCATCATTGTGAGTCCCATTCCCGGGGTTATATTATGAGTTTTGTTCCCGTTATCTTTATATTGAATCGTATAATAATTGTTCTGTTCTAATAAGAACAATTGAAGTTGATTTCCATTTGAATACTTCATAAAGTTCGTAATCATTTCCTTACAAATGGTAAGGATATCGTATTTCAAACCGATGGGAATCTCATCAGAGATTGTGTTTTGATAATTGACTTGCGCCTTCTTCTCAAGGGGATGAAGGATTTCATCCATCTTTTGAGAAAGTAAGAAGGAGTCATCATAAAGGTTATGAATGGTTGAACGGATTTCGTTCATTCCGCTTTGAAGAATTCCTGAAACTTGTTCCAATTTTTTCTCCACAACAGGTTCATTAGTGATAATTTGTAGGGCTTCTAGTTGCATAATCGACGCACTCAGCGTATGTCCAATTTGATCATGCAAGGCATGGGAGATACGGTTACGTTCTTTGAGAGTAGCAACCTCCATTTGTTTTAAAGTTTCCTCTTGGCTAAATTGCTGCCTTTGAAGTAGAATCAATCGTTCATGCTCCAAGTCGTCTTGGATAAGGTGACTCTTTATTCTGAATTTTTTATCATAGCTACTACGCAAAATAAGATATGTTCCAATAACGGTTAGTAGTAATGTTAATAGATTTGGACGTAGTAGAAGGAGAACTCCAGTAAAAATTCCTGGGGGTCCAAACAGTTGAGCGGCATGCATGATGAAAATTGAAATATAAAGTACACACTCAGGAAAGACAATACATAATGCACCAGAAATTACCAAAGCAATGCGTTGTATCCAACTATTTTCAAAAACTTCCATGGATAGAGAGAAAATAAAAATACAAAGTCCTAGAAAGATTGTAAAGACCTCTACTTGTTGTCCCATCAAATACACACTAATCAGAATAAAGAACATTAATTTCTCTAAAAAAGTCCGCAAATCTCTCACCTCCGACGCTCTTTCTTTCAGTGTAGCCCAAATAGGGAGAAATATCTACTCATTTATGACAAATGTCATATGCAACTAACGACATTTGACACTAGTTTGTGACAAGCATGCTGGATATACTAAGAATGTAAAAACAATCAATGAGGTGAAGACATGGAAAACAGTATCCAAGTAAAAAGTCTTGTAAAACGATACAAAGACTTGATGGCATTAAATCATTTTGATATTGAAATTCGTAAAGGAGAGCTGCTAGCGCTTCTTGGACCAAACGGATGTGGAAAGACAACTGCGATTAACAGTATGTTAGGATTTTTAACCTTTGATAGTGGTGAAGTAACGGTTTTAGGAGAAAGCAAGTTTCCGTTATCCAATAAAGTACGACGCGAAATTGGGATTGTTCCACAGGATTTAGCGTATTTAGATAATTTAACAGTAGAAGAAAATATTGATTTCTTCTGCGGATTGTATATTTCAGATTCCAAGCAACGAAAACAATATGTACAAGAGGCAATTGAGTTTGTAGAATTACAAGATTTCCGCAAATTCGTTCCAAAGAAATTGAGTGGTGGGTTGAAACGCCGCTTGAACATCGCATGCGGAATTGTACATAAACCAAGTCTAATTTTCTTTGATGAACCAACAGTAGCGGTGGATACACAAAGTCGTTCATTTATTTTAGAAGGCATTCGCAAGCTCAATGAACAGGGAAGTACGATTATTTACACAACGCACTACTTAGATGAGGTGGACGGGTTAAGTGACCGCATCGTGATTATGGATAAAGGGAAGAGTATTGTTTCAGGTACTTCTCAAGAATTGAAAAAATCTATTGCAACTTCTGAAATTATCCAAGTAGAACTGTCAACCGTTCCAACAGAAGAACAAGTGGCTCGCTTAAAACAAATTCCGCACGTTCTTGTTTTAGAGCAACATAAAGATCATTTGAAATTCAACTTCGAACAAGGAACGAATCACTTGCTTCACGTGGCTAATGCCCTTGAAGAATTGAACTTGAGCTATGTTCGTTTATACAGTGAACAACCAAGTTTAGACGATGTGTTCCTTGCATATACAGGGAAAGGACTTCGAGATTCATGAAGACATTCTTAAAATTATTTACTTATTTATCAAAAGACGCTTTAAAAGATTTTTCATTCTCGTTCTGGGTGTTACTTTATCCAATTATCTTGGTTTCACTCTATTTCGTGTCTTTTTCAGGAATTATGAATCAAGATATGGGTACAGTTCGTGTAGCAATGACAACAAATAATCCATACCATTATGTATTCGAACAAGCGGGAGACTATTTTGAAATTATTGATGTTGATTCTCAGGAGGCTGGGAAAGAACTCGTAACAGATGATAAAGCTGACGGATTCGTTGACAATAACTTAGATGTAGTCGTAAGCAAATCGTCGGGGGTTCCTCAAAGTGTTTTGAAAAATGTAGTGACACAAATTAAACAAGTTCAAAGTTTGGGGCAAGGGGCTGCAAGCATTGATTTTAATAAGAGTTGGGTTACTCAGGC
>ERZ773006.929-NODE-929-length-10895-cov-28.8068_pt1 | contig 10895 bp, 7 predicted proteins | sample MGYA00580843_ERZ773006 | MGnify/ENA primary metagenome ERZ773006 (study PRJEB29015, sample SAMEA2738011) | human oral metagenome | biome: human oral; feature: human-associated habitat; material: dental | place: China | collected 2052 ... | reverse complement strand
GCATTGTTGAATTTGCCCAAGAACTTAAAAAACTTGGTTGGGAGATTATCTCGACGGGTGGGACCAAGGTTGCCCTTGACAATGCTGGGGTGGACACCATTGCGATCGATGATGTGACTGGTTTTCCAGAAATGATGGATGGTCGTGTCAAGACCCTTCATCCAAATATCCACGGTGGCCTTCTCGCTCGTCGTGACTTGGATAGTCACTTGGAAGCGGCTAAAGACAATCAAATCGAGCTCATTGACCTTGTTGTGGTCAACCTTTACCCATTTAAGGAGACCATTCTCAAGCCAGACGTGACTTACGCTGATGCGGTGGAGAATATCGATATCGGTGGGCCATCTATGCTTCGTTCAGCAGCGAAGAACCACGCCAGCGTAACAGTTGTGGTAGACCCTACTGACTATACAGTGGTTTTGGACGAGTTGTCAGCGAATGGTGAAACGACTTACGAAACGCGCCAACGTTTGGCAGCCAAGGTTTTCCGTCATACGGCATCTTATGATGCCTTGATTGCAGAATACTTCACAGCTCAAGTGGGCGAAAGCAAACCAGAAAAGCTGACTTTGACTTATGACCTCAAGCAAGCTATGCGCTATGGGGAAAATCCTCAACAGGATGCGGACTTCTACCAAAAAGCTTTGCCGACTGACTATTCGATTGCATCAGCGAAACAGCTCAACGGTAAGGAATTGTCATTCAATAATATCCGTGACGCTGATGCGGCCATTCGTATCATCCGTGACTTCAAAGACCGTCCAACCGTTGTGGCTCTCAAACACATGAACCCGTGCGGAATCGGTCAGGCTGATGATATCGAAACAGCTTGGGACTATGCTTATGAGTCTGATCCAGTTTCTATCTTTGGTGGAATTGTCGTTCTCAACCGTGAGGTGGATGCTGCGACTGCTGAGAAGATGCACGGTGTTTTCCTTGAAATTATCATCGCACCAAGCTATACCGATGAAGCGCTAGCCATTTTGACCAACAAAAAGAAAAACTTGCGTATCCTTGCCTTGCCATTTGATGCTCAAGAGGCTAGCGAAGTGGAAGCAGAATACACAGGTGTTGTCGGTGGACTTCTGGTGCAAAATCAAGACGTTGTCAAAGAAAGTCCAGCTGACTGGCAAGTGGTGACCAAACGCCAACCAACTGAGACAGAAGCGACAGCTCTTGAGTTCGCTTGGAAGGCTATCAAGTATGTCAAATCAAACGGTATCATCGTGACCAATGACCACATGACGCTTGGTGTTGGCCCAGGTCAAACTAACCGTGTGGCTTCTGTTCGTATTGCCATTGACCAAGCCAAAGACCGCCTTGACGGCGCTGTGCTTGCTTCGGATGCCTTCTTCCCATTTGCGGATAATGTGGAAGAAATTGCCAAAGCAGGTATTAAGGCTATCATCCAGCCAGGTGGATCGGTCCGTGATCAGGAATCCATCGAAGCTGCTGACAAATACGGCTTGACTATGGTCTTCACAGGAGTGAGACATTTTAGACATTAAGAATGTTAAAGGGAAGAAAAAAGTTTCTTTCCTTTTTTGGGGGGAGGAGAATATTTAAAAAAATTAAAGAGAGTATTGCATCTGTTATTTAGTCTAACTATCTAGAAATTCGCCAAGTAATTTAAGTTGATTAGTAATATGATTTGCAAAACCTATATTGAGATAAGCCGAAAATGAGGTTGATGATAATTTTGTTTAGAAGAATGATGATGAAAATTGATTGAAATGTTTGTGATGGGTTATGTAAGCAACCTACAGAAAATTTTGGTACAATACTAGTTACTGAAACAAATAGTATTGCAAGGAAAATACTTGTAACAATGGAGGGAAAATGGATATTGTACGTGGTGTTATAAAGAACCAGTTTGCTGCAAATAAACTGATAGAATGTTTAGAAACTTTAATCGATGACGGGACGTTATATTTGGGATATCCATTACGGGCTCAGGATGAATCTAAAACGACACTAGATGCACTGCTATTATCATTAGAATATGGAATTGTGAGTTTTTCGTTTGAAAATTTTGCCACTCTAGAGGAAATAAGGGATTATCAAGATAGTCTATATTATCAAATTGAATATAATTTCCAAAGGTATTCTTCTTTGAGATCAGGAAGAAGATTAGCATTTGAACCGATAATCTTTACTTTTCTTGCTGAGACTCCCAAAAAATTAGAATCTGAATTTATTTTAACTATTGATGACTTTAAGGAAAAGTTTGCTTCACAAAAGCAGGCAGTAGAATTGACACTATATAGAAAAATAGTTGCAGCTCTACAGAAAATGGGACAAGGTGGGAGTAAAACTAAGAGGGAAATTACATCAAGTACTTCAAAGGGCTATAAGATACAAGCAATTGAAAAAGAAATTGCTAATTTGGATAAGTGGCAAAATCATGCAGCATTTGAGGATCCTGAAGGAATTCAGCGCATTCGAGGATTGGCAGGTTCTGGGAAAACAGTGGTACTGGCTAAGAAGGCAGCATATTTACATTTCCAATATCCAGAGTGGAAAATAGCAGTGACATTCTATACTCGTAGTCTGGGTCAACAATTTTATGATATGATTAACATGTTTTACAAAGAGTACTCAGATGAGCCAATAAATGAAGATAAACTACAAATTCTTCATGCTTGGGGGGCCGGTACAGAAATAGGAGTTTACTCAGAAGTATGTCATAATCTAGGTATTGTTCCAGAAAATTATAATCTCGCATTACAGAAATATGGTAGGAATCGTGAGTTTCAGGGGGCAATCTCAGGTATTATAAATTTGGTATCTGAGAGTTATCCGCATAAATATGATGCAATTATAATTGATGAAGCGCAAGACATGCCCGCTAATTTTTTCCGACTCTGCTATAATATAACTAAAGATACTCATAAGATAATTTATGCTTATGATGAATTACAGAATCTTAACACTGAGCAAATGCCTTCTCTTGAAGAGATGTTTGGAACAAATGAAGATGGGACTGCCAAAATAAATATTAAAAACCGGCCCAATCAACCTCAAAGTGATATTGTCTTACCAGTTTGTTATAGAAATACCAAATGGGCATTAACGTTGGCTCATTCAATTGGGTTTGGGATATATCGTGATGAGTTAATTCAATTTTTTAATAATGATGAATTGTGGCAAGATATCGGCTATGAAGTTATAGAAGGTAGTTTAAGAGCTGGACAGATAGTTTCGTTAAAAAGAAAATTAGAATCATCGCCTAGATATTTTGATGAATTGGAAATTACTCCAGAAAATTCAATTATTATTAATAAATTTGATTCAATGTTTGATCAATATGAATATATTGCAGAACAGATTCAAAAAAATATTGCTGAGGATGAGCTCTTGCCTGAAGATATTTTGGTAATTTTTCCAGATGCCTATACATCGAAGAAAGAGTATTATAAATTACAGGATTCGTTACTTAAAAGGTCCATTTCTAGTAATTTAGCTGGTGTGACAACAGATCGAGATACTTTCAAAGAGAAAGGCTATGTCACTTGTTCTAGTATCTATAGAGCAAAAGGGAATGAATCAGCAGTAGTATATGTAGTTAATGCCGATTACTGCATATCAGGTCCAGAACTTATAAAGAAGAGAAATGCGATCTTTACAGCCATTACAAGATCTAAAGCTTGGGTTTGTATTACTGGTGTTGGTGATGGAATGGAACGGCTAATGGAAGAAATAAACAAATGTCGTTCTAATAATTATCATTTACAATTTAAAGTTCCTACTGATGAACAAATTAAGAAAATGAGAAGAGTTCATAGAGAGCTAAATCAAAATGATCATAAGGCAATGAAGATGATTGAAGAGTTGAAGAAGATGATTGCTTCTGGTGAGCTAAATGAGGAGTATCTTGAAGAATTAGGAAAGTTCACTCAATATGACTGATGAAAAAAATTCAAATTATAAAAAGTCTCCTAAAACAGTTAAACTGCACTATGATCAAATGAAAAATACTATTGATTTATTGGAGGGGTCTGGATTTGCTAAGGAGAAAATTTATCCAGTAATAGATATTGAATCAGATATTAAATCAAAGGAGACTATATATAATGTATGTTGGAGTAAAAAAGTTTCAGGAGTGAATGAGAGTAATTTTTTATCAATTGATTCATATGAAAAAATTATAGAAGCAAAAAGTTTTCAAATGCTTTTGTTTGATAATAGTTTAATACGATGTTCGTTAACTTTTAATGGGAGAGGAAAATTATTAAAACAAAATTTTTCTTATGTACCATGTCCATTAAATAAGTTATACAAGGAATATGAAGGTGAAGCATTAAATGAACTATTGAGTGACATTTCAATAGGTATTTACGAAAAAGATAAGTTATTAATGCGAACTCCTATAAGGCTTGATTTTGATTTGGGAAATGACACAGAGTTGCACCCTGCAAGCCATATGCATCTTCAGAATTCTAATACAAGATTATCTGTCTCAGGGCCGATTTGTTTTAATAGTTTTATTAAACATATTATTGAAACCTATTATCCACGAGAGTATTATGTTAAAAATAAAATTTTAAGCAATTTATTATATGAAAGCATTAATCTTGATCATTGGGATGGTTTGATTATAGACAATAATACGAATCAAAAAATTAAGTATAAAAATCAATCAGAAATTATCATCCCTCAAATAAAGTATTGATTACCAGGTTTTTAGGTTACTCTAATACAAAGCTAAGACCTCTTCTTTTTAGAATTTTTACAAGTTGGTTTTAGTAACTCCATTTTCTAATCCACTTATTCTCTATTCGCATCGGAAGCATTCTTTTTATCTGGATTCGAAGATTGATTGTATATCGTAATTTCATAGAAGCTTAGCATATGCTAGGCTTTTTCTATTTTTTCGTATCAAAAATTATCAGTTTAATGATTGTTGATTATTATACTAACTTTAAGGTGTCTGATTTTTGCTTATCTATAAATAGAAAAATATATTTAATCTTGTATTGCTTGTGTGTTTATCTTGAAATCATTAACATGAATATGAACAATCCTAGTTTAAATTGGATAAATGGATATGTAGATTAAATCCCTTATATTTTTATTCAGTTGGATAAAAGACTTAGAAATTAGAATTGGAATAAATAGGGATTTGAATTTTTTGGTGTTTCTAAGAAGATTTCTAAGGTGGAGCATTAATTGCTATGAGTGAAGGAAAGTTGGAATATCTGTGTAAAATAGTTAAGTAGTACTACTCTTTGGAAATACTTTAGCTATAGTATAGGAATTTGATTCTGCTAATAATCAAATATTTATGATATCCATTGGATTAAAACGAACGTTTGTGATATAATGTTAGTAAATAATTCGCAAAAGAGGTTGAGGAATGAAGCTGTTAGTTGTTGGTTCGGGTGGTCGTGAACATGCGATTGCTAAGAAGTTGCTTGAGTCAAAGGACGTTGAAAAAGTATTTGTAGCTCCTGGGAATGACGGGATGACTCTGGATGGTCTGGAATTGGTAAATATCTCTATTTCCGAACATTCTAAATTGATTGACTTCGCAAAGGCCAACGATATCGCTTGGACCTTTATCGGACCAGATGATGCCCTTGCTGCTGGTATCGTGGATGATTTTAATGTAGCTGGTCTCAAAGCCTTTGGTCCGACAAGATTGGCAGCGGAGCTGGAGTGGTCCAAGGATTTTGCTAAGGAAATCATGGTCAAATATGGCGTTCCGACAGCAGCCTATGGCACATTCTCGGGCTTTGAGGAAGCCAAGGCCTATATCGAAAAGCAGGGGGCACCTATCGTGGTCAAGGCGGATGGCTTGGCGCTTGGGAAGGGTGTCGTCGTTGCTGAGACAGTCGAGCAAGCGGTCGAAGCAGCTCACGAGATGCTTTTGGACAATAAATTTGGTGACTCAGGTGCGCGTGTGGTCATCGAGGAATTCCTTGAAGGAGAGGAATTTTCACTCTTTGCCTTTGTCAATGGTGGCAAGTTCTACATCCTGCCAACGGCTCAGGACCACAAACGTGCCTACGACGGGGACAAGGGTCCTAACACTGGTGGGATGGGAGCTTATGCGCCAGTTCCTCACTTGCCAGAGAGCGTAGTTGATACAGCGGTTGAGACTATTGTCAAGCCAGTTCTTGAAGGCATGATTCAGGAAGGTCGCCCTTATCTGGGAGTTCTTTACGCAGGGCTTATCTTGACAGCTGATGGACCTAAGGTTATCGAGTTTAATGCTCGCTTCGGAGATCCTGAAACGCAAATTATTCTGCCTCGATTAACCTCTGATTTTGCCCAAAATATTACGGATATCCTCGATGGCAAGGAGCCAAACATCACCTGGACGGACAAGGGTGTGACTCTGGGTGTGGTTGTCGCATCTAACGGTTACCCACTAGACTATGAAAAAGGTGTCAAGTTGCCAGCCAAGACAGAGGGCGACATCATCACCTACTATGCAGGTGCTAAGTTTTCGGAAAATAGCAGAGCACTGCTGTCAAATGGTGGCCGTGTCTATATGCTCGTCACTACAGCAGCTACCGTCAAAGAAGCTCAAGACACCATCTACCAAGAACTCGACAAACAAAACACAGAAGGCCTCTTCTACAGAACAGATATCGGAAGCAAGGCTATAAAAGATTAACAGTTACTAAATTTGTCATGGCGAGCGAAAGCGAACCAAAGTAAGATAATGGTCGCCGTGGTGAAAAGACCAGAACAGTATCTGTTCTGGTCTAGGGAAACTTTGAGACCTTAGGCTCAAAGTTTAGGAATGAAACCGAAGGTTTGCTTCCGTCCCCACCACCTAAGACCATTATCAAAAAAGAAGAAAAAAGGAAAAATTATGACTAAACCAATTATTTCCATCATCATGGGCTCAAAATCCGACTGGGCTACCATGCAAAAAACAGCCGAAGTCCTAGACCGCTTTGGTGTAGCCTATGAAAAGAAGGTTGTCTCTGCTCACCGTACGCCAGACATTATGTTCAAGCATGCAGAAGAAGCCCGTAGCCGTGGTATTAAGGTCATCATCGCAGGTGCTGGAGGCGCAGCCCACTTGCCAGGAATGGTAGCAGCAAAAACAACTCTTCCAGTCATCGGGGTACCTGTCAAATCTCGTGCCCTTAGTGGCGTGGATTCACTTTACTCTATCGTGCAGATGCCGGGTGGCGTACCTGTTGCGACAATGGCTATCGGTGAAGCAGGAGCGACAAACGCTGCCCTCTTTGCCCTTCGTCTCCTCTCAGTAGAGGACCAAACTATTGTGACAGCTTTGACAGATTTTGCAGAAGAACAAGGAAAAATCGCAGAGGAGTCGACGAATGAGCTCATCTAAAACAATTGGAATTATCGGTGGTGGTCAGCTGGGTCAGATGATGGCTATTTCTGCCATTTATATGGGCCACAAGGTTATCGCGCTGGATCCTGCGGTAGATTGCCCAGCCTCTCGCGTGGCGGAGATCATCGTTGCTCCTTATAATGACGTGGATGCTCTGCGTCAGTTGGCGGAGCGTTGCGATGTACTGACCTATGAGTTTGAAAATGTCGACGCTGACGGTTTGGATGCTGTCATCAAGGATGGACAACTCCCTCAAGGAACAGACCTCCTCCGCATTTCTCAAAATCGGATTTTTGAAAAGGATTTTCTAGCAAACAAGGCCCAAGTCACTGTAGCACCCTACAAGGTTGTAAATTCTAGTCAAGACTTGGCGGAGATTGACCTGTCCAAAAACTATGTCCTCAAGACTGCGACTGGTGGCTATGACGGGCATGGGCAAAAGGTCATTCGCTCAGAAGCAGACTTGGAAGAAGCCTATGAACTAGCAGACTCAGCAGATTGTGTCTTGGAAGAATTTGTCAATTTTGATCTTGAAATTTCTGTCATCGTGTCAGGAAATGGCAAGGACGTGACGGTTTTCCCAGTTCAGGAAAATATCCACCGTAACAACATCCTGTCAAAAACCATCGTGCCAGCTCGCATTTCAGAAAGTCTAGCTGAAAAAGCCAAAGCCATGGCTGTGCGAATTGCTGAACAACTTAACTTATCTGGAACACTTTGCGTGGAAATGTTTGCGACTGCCGATGACATCATTGTCAACGAAATCGCGCCACGTCCACATAACTCTGGACACTACTCTATCGAAGCTTGTGATTTTTCACAATTTGACACTCATATTTTCGGCGTTCTCGGAGCACCATTGCCAACCATTCAGCTACATGCACCTGCAGTTATGCTCAATGTCCTCGGCCAGCATGTCGAGACCGCTGAAATATTTGTCACAGAAAATCCAAGCGCCCACCTCCACATGTATGGTAAAATAGAAGCGAAACACAACCGCAAGATGGGACATGTGACTTTGTGTAGTGATGTGCCGGATGAGGTTGAAGAATTTGGGAAAGGGATAGATTTTTAGGACAAGTCTATGATACAAATAATCGTTAACGCTTTTGTTGAAAAAGAGAAGACTGGAGCAGTCGTCGAAGTCTTGTATGCTAGTAGCGATCATGAAAAAGTGAGAGCTAAGTATGAAGAGTTGGTTGCTCAATATTCTGAAAACTATTTAGCTATCTATGATGTCCCGTTAGATACGGATTTGAATACACTAAATCATTACCCATCTGTGTGGATTGGGAAAGAAGAATTTGAATAAAGTGATTGCTGGTTGCTAACTGATGGGAAACATCAAAAGAAAGGAAAAAATAACAACATGATCAACCGTTACTCTCGCCCTGAGATGGCGAACATTTGGAGTGAAGAAAATAAATACCGTGCTTGGCTTGAGGTGGAAATCTTGGCTGACGAGGCATGGGCTGAGTTGGGGGAAATCCCTAAGGAAGATGTGGCTTTGATTCGCGAGAAGGCGGATTTTGACATTGACCGTATTTTGGAAATCGAGCAGCAAACTCGTCACGATGTGGTTGCCTTCACACGTGCGGTTTCTGAGACTCTTGGTGAAGAGCGTAAGTGGGTTCACTATGGTTTGACTTCTACCGACGTGGTGGATACGGCCTACGGTTACCTTTACAAGCAGGCCAACGACATCATCCGTCGTGACCTTGAAAACTTCACCAACATCATCGCTGACAAGGCTAAGGAGCACAAGTTCACTATCATGATGGGGCGTACCCACGGTGTGCACGCTGAGCCGACAACTTTTGGGCTTAAATTGGCGACTTGGTATAGCGAAATGAAGCGCAATATCGAGCGTTTCGAGCATGCGGCTGCTGGTGTTGAGGCTGGTAAAATTTCTGGTGCGGTTGGTAATTTTGCCAACATCCCACCATTCGTAGAGCAATATGTCTGCGATAAATTGGGTATTCGTGCTCAAGAAATCTCTACACAGGTGCTTCCTCGTGACCTTCACGCTGAGTACTTTGCGGTTCTTGCTAGCATTGCGACTTCAATCGAGCGCATGGCGACTGAAATTCGTGGTTTGCAAAAATCAGAACAACGCGAAGTGGAAGAATTCTTTGCTAAAGGGCAAAAAGGGTCTTCAGCAATGCCTCACAAACGCAACCCGATAGGTTCTGAAAATATGACAGGTCTTGCGCGTGTTATCCGTGGTCACATGATTACAGCCTATGAAAACGTTGCTCTCTGGCACGAACGCGACATTTCCCACTCATCAGCTGAGCGTATCATCACACCAGATACAACTATTTTGATTGATTACATGCTCAACCGTTTTGGAAATATCGTTAAGAACTTGACCGTCTTCCCAGAAAACATGATCCGCAACATGAACTCAACCTTCGGTCTAATCTTTAGCCAACGCGCCATGTTGACCTTGATTGAAAAAGGCATGACCCGCGAACAAGCCTATGACTTGGTACAACCAAAAACAGCCTACTCGTGGGACAATCAAGTAGACTTTAAACCACTTCTAGAAGCAGATCCAGAGGTGACATCACGCCTCACACAAGAAGAAATCGATGAAATCTTTAACCCTGCATACTATACCAAACGAGTGGATGATATCTTTGAACGTCTTGGATTGGGTGATTAATTATAAAAAAGAGGCTGGGCATCCAGTCTCTTTAAAATCAGAAAAACGCATATTATCAGGTGTTCACATACCTTGATCATATGCGTTTCATTTTGGAAAGATTTATTTCTTTTTCTTCTGAACTTGAGTTTTATACTCAGTTCTCATTAGGTTTTTGGATATAAATCTTTCATTTTATCTTATTGAATCCATTCGCCATCGGCATTTACAGCGTAGCCATTAATTGTTGTGTTAACAGCTAAGGCTCCTGAAGGGTATGAATAATACCATTTATCTCCAACTTGGAACCAACCGGTTTTCATTGTACCTGAATTGTCAAGATAATACCATGTATCTCCTTGGTTGACCCAGCCAGTTTCCATTGCGCCTGAGTCGTTGAGATAGTACCATGATCCACCTTGATCAATCCAACCAGTTTGCATTGCGCCTGAGTTATCAAGATAATACCATGTACCATTGACTTTCTGCCAACCAGTTTGCATAACACCAGTCTCATCTAAGTAGTACCACGCTCCGTCTTTAACCCAACCGGTCTTCGCTTTATCTGAATGATCATAGTAATACCATTTGCTTTCAATTAATTTCCATCCTGGCTTACTATTTTTACCATCCGCTAATTGATGAGTGACTCCGTTAGCAGAGTTAGATTCAGCTTTAGGTCCACTTTCAACAACTACTTTGAAAGGAGTTTCTGTTCGTCTAGGCTCTTCCTTAGGAATGTCGAGTCTAGGTTTTTCTTCTGCGATTGGAGCAAGGCCGTTTTCATCGCCGACATGTGTAATTGGTGCTCCGAATTCCACAATTTGATCGACAGGGTCTTTGGTTACTTGACTATCTAGAACGGTTTCGCTAGTCTTTCCATTTTCAGTAAGAACAGATACGTAAGAAGTGCGTTCACCTAGAACTCCA
>ERZ773006.928-NODE-928-length-10901-cov-16.0107_pt1 | contig 10901 bp, 9 predicted proteins | sample MGYA00580843_ERZ773006 | MGnify/ENA primary metagenome ERZ773006 (study PRJEB29015, sample SAMEA2738011) | human oral metagenome | biome: human oral; feature: human-associated habitat; material: dental | place: China | collected 2052 ... | reverse complement strand
GTTTCTAGTTTACTAGATTTCAACAGGAGGGTTTTTCTTGTGTCTCATTTTATGGAGCTAGTTCCGATAGAGATGTTCTTTTTTGATGGGGTGGGGATATTGGAAGATGTTGGTAACTTTCTTATTTCAGGTACTCCACCTAAAATGTATACACTAAGTAAGAACCTTTCTGACCTCAGATGTTGATGTAAGTGGGACCGCTATTTATCCAATCTCAAGTTTTGGTACACTCTCTCACTAAGTAAATCGTTCTTTCCACCAAGTAAGAGAATTTCAAAAAATACTGTTAAGATTTCAGGACACTTCTGCAAAATTTTAGCATTGTCAAAGACTAAGACACTTAAAAAATGTAGCATACTTTTTGAAAGGGAGCAAAGGCTTATAAGCATATTCTGTCGCACCCGCGAAGGGTGCGACCAGAGAACGAGCGCGCAAATTGGCAGAAGCTCGATTTCAATCCACGCACCCGCGAAGGGTGCGACTAAATTTTGATAGTATCCCCGATTTCAACATCAAATTTCAATCCACGCACCCGCGAAGGGTGCGACAAATACTTTCATTTGATTTTCTGAAAGATTTATTTATTTCAATCCACGCACCCGCGAAGGGTGCGACCGGGAACGTGTGTTCATTATCGGACATCTTAGAGATTTCAATCCACGCACCCGCGAAGGGTGCGACGCTGGAGCAGGACAGATTGTAACAAAAGCAGAATTATTTCAATCCACGCACCCGCGAAGGGTGCGACGGGCGAGTGCAACGCCAAATTGAACAAGAGCTCAAAATTTCAATCCACGCACCCGCGAAGGGTGCGACCGAACTTGAATATTTCTATCGCTTGCTTCATCATATTTCAATCCACGCACCCGCGAAGGGTGCGACGCTCTGTTAAATATTGTTTGTGTTCGTTTTCATCTATTTCAATCCACGCACCCGCGAAGGGTGCGACTAATTCCAAGATGAAAGCCAAATCAAACCACTTTCTATTTCAATCCACGCACCCGCGAAGGGTGCGACGCAAGAGTAGCAAGGCCGCTTGTGTTCGTCATAAAATTTCAATCCACGCACCCGCGAAGGGTGCGACGCTACGAACTTGCTGAATTATATAGCAGCACACCAATTTCAATCCACGCACCCGCGAAGGGTGCGACCTAAGCCTTGGATATTGACTGTCACAGTTTTACCAATTTCAATCCACGCACCCGCGAAGGGTGCGACAGCAAGTCTAGTCAATTCAAACGCTAATTTACAAAGTATTTCAATCCACGCACCCGCGAAGGGTGCGACTTTAAAATTGCCTCAGTTTCATCAATTGAAAAATATTTCAATCCACGCACCCGCGAAGGGTGCGACTTTACGAGCGAGCGAAAATCATGGCTAGCGAGCTATTTCAATCCACGCACCCGCGAAGGGTGCGACAAAGAGCGTAGGTTTTCATTATACGGTTTTAGCTATTTCAATCCACGCACCCGCGAAGGGTGCGACACTTTTTCGGTCGTGCACAAAGGCGCAATGAAAATTATTTCAATCCACGCACCCGCGAAGGGTGCGACCAAAACCGAGCTGCAGAAAAAGACAAGCGAAATTATTTCAATCCACGCACCCGCGAAGGGTGCGACACAAGTATTTTAAAAGTCGGCATGTCCAATTTTATTTCAATCCACGCACCCGCGAAGGGTGCGACTACTTTATCAAATATGGTTCGGATGTTCAGCTTAATTTCAATCCACGCACCCGCGAAGGGTGCGACGATTAAAGCATCAAACAGCGCAGAAATCAAATATATTTCAATCCACGCACCCGCGAAGGGTGCGACAGCGCATAGTTACACTGTTTGTAGCTAAAATCAAGAATCTATTGAGCTAGTTTCCCCAATAAAACGAGATTTTTGCCACTATAATTCTAAGTTGATGCGCGAATGTCACAGGTTTTGATGTGTAACCTAGGTTCGCACACAAATTTTTATAAAAGCAATACCCCTACATCAGGGTCATAACTATCATCTCGACCAATCGTTTCAACACGATTTTGCCAATTTTTGCCAAGTAAGTAAAATCTAACACTATCTGATTCTTGGTCAATGATAGTTAATAGTTCATTTTTTATCTCTACAAATTCGGCTGGAGTCAATGAGCATTCAAAAACTGAGTTTTGTACACGTTGACCATAATCAACACAAAGTTTTGCCACATGTCGTAAACGTCTCCTACCTGCTGCTGCTTCCATATTAACATCATAAGTTACTAAAACCATCATAAGCCTACTCCTAGATTAAAAATGGTGGATACGATTCTAATTCTCCACGGATTGCTTTGGCTAATAACTGCGCCTGTACATAAGGTACCAACATTAATTTAACTTTTTCTTTTGTGAAAGGATGTTCAACTTCTGTATGTTTACGCTTCTGCCAAGCTTCAATAAAAATAGCACGCCCTTTTTCGGTTAAAATAACACTTCCATTTTCCTTCATATCAAAGTGTCTTTTATTTAATTGTCCTTTATTTATTAAAGAAAAAACAAAACGATCAACAATATAAGAACGAAATTCCTCTACTAAATCAAGGGCTAAACTAGCACGCCCTGGTCTGTCTGTATGATAAAAACCAACATAGCTATCCAATCCAACAGCCTCTAAAGCAGATTGACACTCGTAGGTTAATAAACTATAGCCAAACGACATAAGAGCATTAACACAATCTTGGGGCGGTCGTCGTGTGCGTCCCTTAAACTGGAATGTAACTTTGTCAGCTAAAACTAGTTCATTGAATGCTCGGAAATATTGATTAGCTGCTTGTCCCTCAATTCCTAGTAAAGTTTCTTTATCCGGTACCGATTGAATCATTTCTAAAGCCCATGTTAATTCTGTATTGATCTCTTCAAATAGCTGACTATCAATTCTATCTCGATGATCACGTTTGAAACGAAGCAAATATTTTCTAGAATTGGACACCTTTGCTAAGATAAAGCGCTTGGCATATTCCGTTGAAAGATCATTATCTGCTAAACGATAATGCTCACGCCTGAGCAAAACATTTCCATTGGTTGGCCCTACAAAGCGACCACAAAAACGTCCTTGAGGAGTATGAAAAGAAAGATTGATTTGATTTTGTGCACACAATTCAATCAAAGATGGTGAGACACCCAAGTATGAGAAACACACAATACCATCAATAATGCGATAAGGAAAGCGACTAACAACCTTTCCTTCTTGCTTGACAACAATATTATCTCGCTCACGCGTTAAATAAAAATTATCTTGGGTAAGATACAAAGTATTCAATAATTTTTTCATAAGCTATCCTCACTTATCAAAGACTGTTTAATGTAATTATTGACGTTACGAGTTTTTTTGCTTAAGCGTGGCATACAGATATCAGCCAAAGAGCATAGTGGGCAATTTTTAAAATACTCTGCCTTATCTATGATTTTATTGTCATAATAATAATGCATTTGCGCAGCTAAATCAAAAACTTCCTGACGCAATTCTTTAGTAATTTCAATGACCTTTTTTTGATTTACACTATGGTAATAGAGACAGCCTGTCTCAATGTGACATTCCAAGGTTTCTTCAAGACAAATAGTTTGTGCTACCAACTGAACAATGTCACGGATATCCCTTTTAGGTTTTCCACGTTTATACTCAACAATACAAGGCAGCCACTTTCCTTGTTTACCTTTCAAATTGACACCATTTTCATCTTTATAAAATTCTACAACATCAAGAATACCATAAAGACCAATCGCTTTTGATGAAACATGCATAGCTCGTGAAGTGATAATATCCTTACGTTTTTCTTTAATGTAAGGATTATCTGCCTTTTGGTGCAAAATTTGACCATGTGCTGTCGCCTCATTATCCGCCCATTGCTGTTCAATATGAATCAGTCCCCACTGTCTTTTACAAAATTGAAAATGCTGAATGCCAGATAACATCAAATAATCATCTTCTGCATAAGCCATATTACAGCCCTTCTATAATTTCAACCTGTAAACCTTTTGCTTCATATTCTGCCAGTTTTTCTTGATTAAGATGAATAGTGTAGTCTTGGTAGCTGTCCTTATCTTGCTTTTCTTTGTCAAATTCTAACAAATCAAAGATACGCGCACTGGATACATTTCCCAGCTTGCTACTATGTATAAACCAAAAGACTTCGCGAACACGCATTGACCCCTCAGGACGAGCCGATGACGCATCATTCTCAAAAAGGCTAACAAGCGCTTCTCTAATCACCTCAGCATCTTCATCAGAAAATCCGGTTTTCTCAGCGAAATTAGGGTTAATAGACCCCTTGATGACATAGACACCGTATTCGACAAAGTGCTTAGTTCCCATCGTATCAGATGAACGCCCACTCGCTTTTTTAGGCTCTACACCATTTGTGCTTCGAGTAATCTGTAAACTAGAAATGATAATCGGATCCAAAGATTTAGCCATGCTGACAGAAACCGGTCCACGAATAGCAAAAGAACGATCTTTTAGATAAGTGAAAACTTGACCGAACGAACGGACATCCATCCATAATTGATTGGCTTTTTCATTAATTTCTTCATCCGATTCTTTTCCTGTAAATTGAGTCTTGAACCGCTTCTCGAGTGAATTAAGCCCATCCTCAATACGATCATTTGCTTGTACAAAGATGGTGTGACCCAAATCCTGCATCCGATTGCGGATTTTGCGCTTGATGGCTACATCACTGATTAAACCTTGATTAGCTGCATTTGTTCTTGGCATATTTCCTGACAAGGGATCTCCATTTGCATTAGCTTCCCTCACTTCAACCGTTACCATAAAATCAATCTTGTGTTCCAACATCTGCTATTCCTCGCTTTCATTTTTCTCTTGTTTTGTATAAAAGAATTGCTTTTCAGCATAGTAACCAAAAATAAATTGATAATCCAAGGGATCGTTGATATCCTTCTTTATCATTAGAGGATTGAGTAACTGAACAATCTCTGCTCTCTCTTTATCCAATTTATTAAAAATTCCATGAGCATTTAACTTTACAGCTTCTTCATAAGGTTTAATTTTATTTGTCAAATTCATCATTAACTTGGCAGGCTGGCTGGTATAGGCGTTCCAGTACCTCTCGGCATTTGTAATTCTTTCCTGATTATTACCATCTATTCGATATCGCTGAGTTTCAATTAGCTCAAATATAGCTAATAATCTTCCAAAAAGGTAGGAACGATTGGTATTTTCGTGGTCTAACATTGGTTTAAACTCCCTTCCATATTGTTTATGTAAAATTGCTAAACTTACTTGCTGCACTTGAGACCAGTGTTTAGGGTACTTTTGTCGCTGCTTAATATTTGCTTCTAATTTCTTAACGATCGTACTGGGCATGGGATTTCCATCAATCAAAGCTGTTACTAATTGCTGATATTGGTCACTTCGGAAACTATCATTATCTAATTCTAAATAACGTTCCCTATCCACACCATAGGCAGCATTGATAATCTCAATAAAGGTTGGGGTTTTTAATTTGTAATGACGCTCTTTATTTCTTGCTTCCCAAGAATAATTTCCTTGCCACGCTTCCAAATTTTTCAATAATTGAGAAACTTGAAGCTGGCGGAAGTATTTTAAAGCAATACGGCCATTACTGGTTTTATTCAATATGGCAATGTAATATGTAGCATCATTACCAAATAATTTTTGCCCTTTGATAAACGAAGAACCTATTTGCTTATTTTCTTCATTCGGTTTAATTAAAAACATATTTTCTTCTTCGTTTTCATCATCTTCAAATAAATCATCAAACATCGGCTTAACAATATCCAATTGACTCTCGTTTGCTAAATCATCGCTAAACCAATTGATCAAATATTGTGATGAACCTAACCAAGCACTGCTATTTTTATTTTCTAATAGGTATTTTATCATCAGATGAATTTTTTCAGAGGTTTCATAGCCAACACTAAAAACGTCTTCTCGTTCCTTGAAGCGCCCTTTATAGGCTTCTCCTTTATTACTAACCGAAATGATTTTAGCATTTCCCATTAGTCCTCTGTGTTTATTTGTAATCTGTTCCGTGCGTCCACTAATATTACAAGTGCCTAAATTTTTCCAATTAGCTTCTATAAATGAGATAAACGATTGGTGCAAATCTTTGTAAGTAGTTACCGATTCATTCTTAAATCCATGAAATTGTACAATTGAAAACTCTAAGAAATAAGCTGATAAATCAACAGTCTTGTTTTTTCCATCAGAGTCAGAATAGGTGATTTTCAATCCCTCCCTTTGGTAATGCTCGCCATATAAAGACTGAAGAATGCTACTTAGAAAATCTGTTTGGAGAATAAACTGCTGAATTTTCATCAAAAAATCCTTGACTTTACTTTCTTGACAATAATCAACCCAGTTATTCAATTGTTCATGAAAAGTATCGTACTGTGTTTGATTTACTTCCGAAACATAATAAGAAAACTTATCTACAAGAGGGTGAGGTACTGGATTACTGCCAGAGCGAGCGACAGAGTCTGCTGTCACAGGAAATAGAATCGTTTTGTCTACTCCCATAAACTCTGCCTTATAAAAGCTACCGTCTGCATCCAATTTAACCGAAATAATATTTTTACCATTGGACTTCAAGCTGGTATGATAAATTGGCAGCAAAACAGGTTCATTTTCACCTTTTTGTTGGTCAACTAAACCAATTTCCTCTGCTTTTTCATAGGCTTTTAAAAGAGAAGTAAAAAAATCCATTAGCTTTCCCCTTTCTCCATAGCTTCATATTTTTCGTATTCTGCGTATTCTTTGTCCACCGACTTAATCTGACTGGGCACTTTAAAGGCATAACTAGATAAAGTATTGACAATCTCACACTCGGACTGAGCTTTAAACTTAATCACCCCATTTTCCATCACTGTCTTAGTAAAATAAGATTTCAAGAGTGTCTGATTATCTGTTGGATAGGCAAATGAATGGAACATGATGCCTAAATCAATGGTAACATTATCATAATAAGAAGGCATATTCTCATATTCTTCTTGCTTGATTTCATCAACTAAACCAAAACATTCCCTAGTACCGAGAAAGAGATCACGTCGTCCACCCTTTCGAATAGACCGCTCCATAATAGCCTCATGCTTGTTAGGCAGCCTATCTTGCATTAAATCTTTACGATTCTCATTCCAAATGAAATGGAATTTAACAAGGTATTCAACATTGCTCAAATAAGACACGTAACTCAGATCAGCACTATAATCATGTAACAAAGCACGAACACCATGCAGCTCTGTCTGGATTTGATTGATAACCTTCACTTCAGTGACAACATTTATAAACGTCGGCTTGTGGTAAATACCATCAACAATTCCCTGCAAAGCTTGCCGTGTAGGAACCGAATATGACGATCTTTCACTGCCGCCTTTAGTTGCCGGATTCGTAAAAAGAGCCCTATCTCCGCGAATCCTTGCATAGAAATTTCTCGATCTGTACAAGGTCAAAACCTCCTTCTTGTTATTATATAATCCTATCTTAACACTTGAATTTCTAAAAGTCAAATATTTTTATTCTATATTTAGTGTTTTAAAAAATGTTGATTATGTTAAATAGTTTTGATATAATCTAACCATCATAGTAGTATCTATGCGGATTGAAATTATATTTAGTGTTTTTGTAAGATGAATTGCAGGTCAACAAAGTCCTCTACTGACTTTCGTTGGCCTGTTTTCATTTAAATTTATAGCAAAAAACTTCCTAATTCCAAAGTAATGCCTTTATTATCATCATAATAACCGTCAGACAGTATAAGAATTTGACCATGAAGATAAGATTTTGTCGCTTCAAGTATCGGATCATGCTCGCGAACATTTACGGTATATGGTTGCAATTCTTTTAAAAGAGATCTTATTGTTTGATAATCTTCTACCGACGGGTAGTCGGATTCACATAATTCTTCTAATACATATAATTTTTCAAACGCATCTCCATAAGGAACCAGCACCCCTATACTATCATTGTTTATCAGATTCATTTTGGAACCTGCTTTCTTAAATGCTTGTTTTAACTTTCCTTTAAAGCCTGTTTTTCTTTGATATAAATTGATACTTAAATAATCATAGACTGACTCCCCATGCGCCAAAGGGTAATCCATTGAATTTTTGTTGTTTGCATAATAGTATTCAAAGAAATCTCGGTTTAAAGTCGAAACGTCAATAGGCGATGAAATTTTATGTAGAATATATTCTGTTGACTCTTTCTTAGCTTTTATTTCTTTAAGCCGTGAAGTATTTTCTTCTTCATTTGTCAGATTAACTAAGGTAACTTGACCTTTATCACGTTTACCTTCACGGTTGCAACGCCCACTAGCTTGCACAATTGAGTCAATCCCTGCATAGGAACGAATGACACGATTAAAGTCAACGTCAACTCCTGCTTCTATCAGTTGCGTACTAATACAAATAATAGGCACACCATCCGCTAATTGTTTTTTAATTTCTGAAATAATATCCAACCTGTGCTGCGCACACATATTTGTCGATAGCTGATAGATTGGTCTATCAGTCAGTTCTTCAAGTAGAGTATAAAATTTATCAACTGTCTTTTTGGTATTGAAAATTGCAAGAATGGATTCATCATTTCCCAAGACAAAATCTACTAAATCTGAAAGTTTCGACTTTTGGTTATTCTCATCAAATTTTCTAAGTTCTGTTCTTGAAAAGACTTCTCTTTCTTCAACGGTTAAATCAACAATATCCGTAGTTTCTCCATTTTTCCCACCATAGGATAGTCTATGAGTAATTTCGCTAGAATCGTAAGCCGGTTGCGTAGCTGTACATAGAATAACTGTCGTATTCATGACTTTATTTAAAAAATTCATCGTTAGATTGAATAAAGTCGTCACTTCAATGGGCAAAGACTGCACTTCATCTAAAATTAAGACACTGTCAATAAGACTTGAAAAACGTCTAATGTTAGACGATTTTGTTTTAAATAAGGTTTGAAATAATTGTACCATTGATGTCAAAACAACTTGACTATCCCAACTATCAATCAGATACTCAGACATCAATGTTTCTTTTTCATCGTTGTCATCAGTCTGTCGGATAACATTTGAATGGTGCTCCAATATACCTACATCACCAGTTATTTTCCTAATTTCAGCAGCATTCTGCTCTAGGACAGATAAAAACGGTGTAATGTAGAAAAATCTTGATTTATTTTGATCAACTAATTGATGAAAAGCATATCTCATACTAAGATTCGTCTTACCAGCACCAGTAGGTAAATCTAGGCGATATATACCCGCCGAATCATTTTCTCCCCTACTTTTAACGCGTTCACTAATTTGTGTACGAATGACATTAAGTTTACTCGTTGGATGACTAAAACTACGATATTTTTGCTCAATAGATTTTAGATAGAATTTATTTAATTTTATTTTTTCTTCTTGTTTTATAGGATTGACAAGTAGCTCATAAGCATTGATTGTGTCAAGAATATCAGCATTCTTTAGCAAGGATAAATATAGTCGCACGAGGCATGATTGATAATAAGCTTCTTCACTATCATCCCGACAATCTAATTTTGATATAGCTTGTTGGTAATTTTCAAAGGATTTATCAATGAGTATTTCTAAATTCTGATAACCATACTGTTCTAATTTTGTTTCCAAAAGGTGGGCAAAATTCTTCACATCGCTATCAAAATGATAATCTAACATCTCTCTAGCAATTCGATTTCTTAGTTTGTTATATTGAAATTGCTCCGAATCCTTATCAAAAATATCAAACATTCCATGATGAGCAGAAATAACATAAGCAGTAATATCATTGAATTGTATGCGTGCCGCCTTATCAACTCCTTTTGTAGACAGCTGCATTTGAATTTTATTATATAAATACTTTGCCCCTGCATAAGAATGATCAACGTGTAAGTTTGGTTTTTCTTTTAACTTTTTTTGAAAAAGTTGATCTGCCTTCCCTAGATCATGATAGAGACCTAACAAGAAAAGTACATCGCCTTGCCCAATAATTGAAGCATCCTCCTTTGCCTTGCTAGCTACATTAAAGGAATGTTCTTCCAATGACTGTTTTTTATCTGTTTCACGTTCATAATGTGCTAAAATCACCCTAGCACCCTCCTTTCAATAATTACTTTCTAGAATAATTTTAATAATATTATAACATATTTTTATGCTCTTGAAAACGGATACATTTTTTAGGCTGTCATATATTATTAAGAATACACCACCCCTTTCAAATATTATAACCATATAAAAACACAGTTTTTACACCGTGTTTTCTTGTATCTATCTAGTCTGGCTAAACCAACTTCTTCATCTCTTCGATACGTTCTTGTGTCGCATCATACTTAGCTTGGTAGTCGGCTTGTTTGTCGCGTTCTTTTTGGACGACTTCTGGTTTGGCGTTAGCGACGAATTTTTCGTTGCCAAGTTTGCGTGCAACTATATCCAATTCTTTTTGCCATTTAGCAAGTTCTTTGTCAAGGCGGGCTAGTTCTTCTTCAACATTGAGCAAGTCAGCGAGAGGCAGATAGATTTCTGCTCCTGTGATGATGCTGGACATGACTAGTTCTGGCACAGCAAGGTCCTCCGCGATTTCCAAATGTTCTGGATTGGTGAAGCGCTTGATGTAGTTGACATTAGCATTGAAAAATGCTTCTAATTCGCTGTCGCTTGTTTTCACAAGGATTGTGATTGGTTTGCTTGGGGCAACATTCACTTCACTACGTGCGTTACGGACAGCACGAATCAGGTCTTTGAGACTTTCAACACCTTTGTGCGCAGCTTCATTTTCAAATGCGGGGTTAACTGTTGGGTATTCAGCTGTTACGATTGAACCTTCAGAAATTTGTTCAAAGATTTCTTCCGTCACAAACGGCATGATTGGGTGAAGCAAACGAAGGATCTTATCAAGTGTGTAAAGCAGAACTG
>ERZ773006.926-NODE-926-length-10916-cov-34.4363_pt1 | contig 10916 bp, 6 predicted proteins | sample MGYA00580843_ERZ773006 | MGnify/ENA primary metagenome ERZ773006 (study PRJEB29015, sample SAMEA2738011) | human oral metagenome | biome: human oral; feature: human-associated habitat; material: dental | place: China | collected 2052 ... | reverse complement strand
TTTTCCAACCAACTGGTGCATTAGGAATTTCAGTTACATCTGCTCTTGTTGTATCATTAAAGTCGTTTTTATATTGTCGACGAATAGCTGCTTCTTTATTTTCTACTACTTCACCATTTGAATTGATGTAATGTCCATTTTTATCGACTAGATTGATATAACCTAAATCCTTATACCAAACGTTGATTTCTGTCTCAGGGGTAAAATCTGGATTAACTGTTAACTCATCCACACTCTTAGCATCTGCATAATGACCTGGATTGACTGGAGTCATAACTTTCTTGAAAGTATAGTCCAAATCTCCAATATCACGTTTCCGGCGACGTGAACGTGATTGTGCTGCATGGGCTTCAATAGCACTCTTTAATTGCAAGCGGGCTTCTTGGTCTAAGGGAATATTCCATCCGCCTTCTTTATTGGCCTTTGCATCTTCTACTCGGAGTCCTTTAACAGGTTTTAAGGCGCTTTTATCTTTTTCTACCTTAGAAGTTTGTTCAGTTACTTTTGATTCAGCATTTTTCGTTTCAACTGATTCAATTTTTCTCACTACTTCAGCTTTATCAGCAACTTTAGTTGTCCCTCTAAGTTCCAAAGCGATAACTGCTGCTTGAAGATCAGACTCTGCTTGAGATAATTCTGACTCTGTCACATCTGCTTTATTTAATAATCCTTTAGCAGATTGGATACTATTTTGAAGGCGTTTTACACTATCTTCAGTATATAACTTAAGCTCCAATTTTTCTGCACGCGAAAGAGCCGTTAACAATTTTGACTTGTCAACAGCATCTTGATGACTTACTTCTTCTTTTTTATCTTTTGCTTCTTCAACTTTTTCTGCTGGTGCTTTAGCATCTTCAGATTTAGCTGGAGTTACTTCTACTGGATTAGCAACCGTTGGAGCTGCATAGGTTGTTTCTTTCTTAGCTGTAGAAACTTCTGCTGGTTTGGTAGCTTCTTCTACCTTATCAACAGAAACACTGTTAGTAGCTTCTGGATTTTTTTCCTCTGCTTGTACTGCTTGGGCATTGGCAGCAGTTCCCAAGACTAAGGCCGTCCCGAGCAAGACACTCGCTGCACCAAAGTGATACTTACGAATAGAGTATCTTTGTTGCAAGCTATACCAGTCAAATGATTTTTTATGTGAATGTTTCATTGTGAACTCCTAGATAGTATTTTATAGTTCTCACTCTACAACTATTTGATATATAAATCAATATTTTCTATGTAATTAATATATTCTCTTTTTGTACCTAAAAGCCACTTATATTATTCTAATTTTTCTGACTAATTCAGACACTTTTTCTACTCCAACATTTTTGTACACTTTAGACAATAATATGATATAATGAAATTTGGAGGAAATTACCTATATGCGCAACCTTTTATCCACAAAAGATCAAAGACAATTACGCTTAATGGAAATCTTAATTCAGAATCGTAATTGGTTAAGATTACATACACTTGCCGAACAATTAGGATGTACAGAACGAATCCTAAAAAATGATTTAAATGAATTACGTGCTGCTTTTCCAACTATTGACATCCAATCTTCTGTTAACGGGATTATGATAGATTTAGAAGTTAACACTAGTGTAGAAGATGTATATCAATATTTTCTTGCCCATTCTCAATCTTTTCAATTACTTGAATATATGTTTTTCAATGAGGGACTACCTATTTATCGAACAGTTGAAAATCTTCACTCAAGTAATGCCAACCTCTATCGATTAGGCCGAAATATCACAAAAACTCTATCATCACAATTTCAGATTGAATTATCTTTTACTCCCACTGCAATTCTTGGTAATGAAACGGATATTCGCTATTTTTTTGCCCAATACTTTTCTGAGCGCTATTATTTCCTAGATTGGCCTTTTCCTGACCTTCCTGAGGAAGATTTAATAGAGTTTATTGACTTCTTCTATAAAATTACGAATTATCCAATGCGATTTTCAATTTATAGAATGTACAAACTGATGATAGCTATCAGTATTTACCGCATCAAAAATGGTCATTTTATCGACTTACCAAATCATTTCTTCGATGAATACTACCCTCTTTTGATGAATATTCCAAATTTTGAGGAGCTACTTGTCCATTTCTCTGAAAAACTGGGACTGGAAATCACTCCAGATATCATTGCCCAAATTTTTATTTCCTTTATTCAGAATAATCTTTTCTTAGATCCTCAAGAATTCTTCAACTCTTTAGAAGAGAACAGTGAAGCAAGATACTCTTACCAATTACTTAGTCAAATATTAGAACGCCTATCAAAACAATATAAGATTACTTTTACCAACCACGATGAGCTGATTTGGCATTTACACAACACTGCTTTCTTTGAAAGACAGGAAATCTTTTCTACCCCAATCTTATTTGAACAAAAAGCATTGACGATTAAAAAATTTGAAGTTTACTTCCCAGACTTTATGGGAAGTGCGCGTCAAGAACTGGCTCAATACCGTCAAGCAATTGGACAGCATGACCATCCTGAACAGTTGGAACACTTGATGTACACCATCTTAACCCATGCTGAAAACCTCTCTACTCAGTTGTTAGAAAATCGACCACCTATCAAGGTTTTGATTATCAGTAACTTTGACCATGCTATATCCCTTACCTTTGTTGATATGCTTTCCTATTACTGTAATAACCGCTTTACCTTCGATACTTGGGATGAATTGAAAACAAGTCCTGAGATTTTAAATCAGACAGATTACGATATCATCGTGTCTAATTTCTATATTCCAGGGATTACCAAGAAGTTTATTTGCCGAAACCATCTATCAATCATGGATTTGGTCAATCATCTTAATACTTTATCAAATGAGATTCATATATCCAATACTTTATAAACTAAAAAGTCAGCATGATTTTGCTGACTTTTTCTCTTATCTGATTTCTATACTTCCTTTACAAAAACCAATTCCTGTGGCTGTGACAGGTCTTCTCGGTAGTTAAATCCTGCAAATCTTAAGCGACGTGCTTCCTCAACCGTCTGTACCTGATTTTCTATCAGAGCTGTCAGGAAAGCACCACGCGCTTTCTTGGAAATAGTTGAATGAATCTTCAACTGACCACCTCTATCTTCCATGAATTTGAAGGTCACCATTTTTTCTCTGATTTCCTTAGAAAATACAGTCTCAAACTCGGATGACAAGAGAGAGAAAATTAGGTCTTCACCATTCATAGCCTCATCATAGGCTACCTTCCAATGACTCTTCAAAGTCTTACCAGCGACTTTTAACTTCATCAAAAAGTCCAAACGGTGAGGGGCCATAGGTGACAAGGAAGGAACAACACCGTACAAAGCCGAGGTGATGAAGACATGATTTTCAAGATAGGCTTGTTCTGCCTCGGTCAGTTTATCTCTCTTAATGTGACGATACATGAGTCCATCAAAAAGTTTCAAGGCTGGATAGTTTTGACCAGTTTGCTTTTTCAAGGCTTGGATATTTTGAAATTCTTCCGCAGCCTTTTCAGCTGATACCTTATAAAAACTCTCCAATTGACTAGCAGAATAGAGGGCTAAGGCATCAAGAACGGCCTGACTCTCTGGTTTTAAAGGAGTAGCTTCGATACTTTGCATATCTGTGTTCATTTCTTTTGCTGTTGGGATTAAAATTTTCATATTAATAGTGTAGCATATTTTTTAGCCACTACCAAGAAATTCATCTGGAAAACCTCGGTTTGACCGAGGTTTCTCTATTTATTTTGGCCATCCTAACCAGATAGCTACGAGAACAAGAGATATGCCTGCTAAGCTTGTTAAGATAGATAAGAATTTATCTTTTTTCTCCTTGAACTGAGAAAAACCTATCTTCAAAGCGAGCAGTCCGAGTAGCATTGAAGCAACCATCACATAAAAACCCATTTGTTTGTCCTCCATTAGTCTTAATTTACCTTATTATAACATATATTTCTTAAATAAAGCTTTTTTATACTCAATGAAAATCAAAGAGCAAACTAGGAAACTAGCCGCAGGTTGCTCAAAGCACAGCTTTGAGGTTGCAGATAAAGTTGACGTGGTTTGAAGAGATTTTCGAAGAGTATTACTGTACTTTAAAGGTCTTGAGATAGTTGTCTTTTCCTACTTGTCCTTCAAAGGTTTTACCATTTTCAAGGTAAGGAAGATCATCTGATACTGAGGCCTTAACCTTATAAATCTTGCCATCAACTTTAAAGAAGTAAACAGTATCCCCCTTTATAACAGCTGATTTGAGGTCTGCTACCACACCCTTGATGCTTTCTGTTGTTTCATTATCAATTTCAAGATCGTTTTTATTGGCGTACTTGCTGAGCAGCTCTTCCACTGTCGTTGCTACGATAACATTTTGGTACTCGACTGCGTCTACCAGGGCATACTCTTTGACCAAGCCAGCATTGTCCTTCAAGCCCATGATGTAGAGAGGCTTGTCATTGAGGTTGATGAGGATTGGGAAGGTTGCCTTGTAGGATTTCTCCTGAACAGCACCTTCGGCTGATTCACGGGCTGATTCTTCGGTCGCAGAAGCCAAACTGTACTTAGTGATTTCTCCTGTCCGCATATTTTCAAGGATAAAACCAAGATTACTTTCATCTGCATTGGCCGATGTCACACCTGTGTAGAGATAGATGTCATTGCCGATAGACAAGTAATTATAGCCCTTGGTAGTCTGGGTCACGTTTTTCTTGGAAATCATGGCATTCCAGAAACCGTCCTTGTACTTGCCGTTATAGTTGATTTGTTCAATGGTTTCCTCAGCTGGATAGACCCTGTCCACCCATTCTGGAACATCTGCCAAGCTGTATTCCTTGGTTTCTCCATTTGTGGCATCCAAGATAATGACTGAAACAGGACGAGGAACCGCAAGCCCAAATTGCTTTTGATAAACCGTTGCTACATAGAAAGGATTGCCCTCATCGTCCACCTCAAAAGATGGAGTCTTGAAGATTTTAGTTGGGTACTTCAAGCGTAGGTGACGCTTGACATCACGGTTAAAATACTCCGAGTCCGAATACTTGATTGGTGTCTTCAAGTCCACCAAGTCCGCATTACCAGTTACCATGTCCACCTTGATATACTCGCCGATTCCCTTGGACTGATTGTTAAACCACTTGATAGGATCTGCGTATTCTAGTGGCGTAACTCGATAAGGTTTCCCATCAATCGTTAGTTGAGTATAGGTATCTGCCGCTACGTACTGCGACACCTTATCTGTTAGAGAACCCAAGTAGCGGTCCCCAATTTTTTCAGCAGTACTTCTATCTAAAATAGGAACCTTACTGGTGTCAGTCTTAGGAAATTCAGTAAAGTCTTTTTCCGTCACCGTGACTACATTGGCATAATTTTTAGCCTGAAAAATGCTGGAAGTCACCAAGGAAACCAAGGCTGCTAAGAGAAGAATTCCTCCAATAGAAGCTAAAAGGATTTTCCCTAACCGATTGATTTTGAAACCCTCTAGATTTAAGGCAGCTTCTGCCTTGCCGTGGCGCACATGAACCGTTTTGACCAGATTGATTCCCTTGCCAAAGCCAAATAAGATTGCTACAAGCAGCAAATGCCCACAGAGGAAAAAGAGAAATTCCCAGCTGGTCAGGTTAAGAGGCGGTAAAAAGATATACCAGGTCGTTGCGATAAAAATAAGTTCAAAGACTATTCGTTTCATTTACTTTCCTCCTAAATGATTCGTCCTTCCAAGTGATCCAGTTCATGCTGGCAAATCTGGGCTGGGAAACCTGTCAAAGTAATGGTCTGTTCCTGCCACTTGCTGTCACGATAGGCAACCCTTATAGTTTCATAACGCCTAGTAGGTCTCACACCTACCAAGGACAAACAACCTTCCTCTGTCTCATAAGATCCTTCGGAGGACAGGAGCACTGGGTTAAACATGACTATAGGAACCAAGCCCAGATTAAAAATAATCACGCGCTTCTGCACCCCAATCATATCGGCAGCCAGACCGACACAAGTTTCACGATTTGCTAAGAGTGTATCCTGCAAATCTTTGGCAAGATAAAGGTCTTCCTGACTTGCCGGCTGAGATATCTGAGATAAAAATAAGATATCCTTTACAATTTTCTTTTCCACTTCCTCACACTCCTCTTGTTTTTTACTATATTATAGCAATTATAGCACAAAAGCCGATAACTGCAAGCCCTTTCCCTAAACTGTAGCAAAAAGCCATCCGAAGATGACTTTTTTTGTTATTTGTAAATTCTTAATCTTTTTTACCTTTAAACAATAGAAGGCCAGATAGAGCTGATAGGTAGCCAACTACTAGTAAAATAGAATCATGACTAGCTGTCTCTGGTAATTTACCAGCTTCCTTTTTTTCCCTTATTATTGGAGTTTCTGGTTTCTTTGGCTTCTCAGGAGCTGGTTTTTCAGGAATCTTAGGTTCCTCTGCAGTAGGAACTTTGGGTTGATTGGGTTCCTTAGGGGATGGTTTTTCTGGAACCTTAGGTTGAGCAATAGCTGGAACTTCGGGGCGCTTTGGCTCCTCAGGTACTGGACTTGCTGGAATTTTTGGTTGCTCAACAGTCGGCATGTCCGGCTGTTTAGGGTCCTCAGGTGTTGGAGCTTCTGGCGTCTTAGGTTGATCACCTCTTGGTGGTTCTGGTTTAGTAGCTTTCACAGGTAGATAATTGATTATTGTGTCTTTTGTAAAATCTTCTGGTACTTCAGGTAATAAGTAACCTAATTCTGGATGTGAAGAATCCTTCAACATCAAATCAGTAGCCGAAGTCACAGCCTTGTAGCCTTTAAGATAAGGAATTGTTCCTAAACCTGGATAGCTAGCAAGACCTGGCTTAGAAGGGTTGCCATCTTGGTCATTGGGATATTGAATCGAAGCCACATTCTCATTTGCAGTTGGAGAAATTGCTATCCATTTTCCTAGGTGTTTGTAGTAGACAGTTTCCTTAATCGTAGAATCTGTTACAGCTACTGTTTTTTCTGCAACTGCTTCTTTATCCGCAACTAAACCTTTTACCAGTGGACTTCCTACTTTTGGTAAATTTGGTTCTTCACTCATCCAATCACGATAATAAAGATCTCCTCTTACAAAATCAATCTTAGCAACTCGTTTAAAATGAACTTGATCATTTCGGTCTTCAGCAACCTTATCATGTGTTACAAAATCTTGATAGGAAATGTTGCGAACAATGGATTTTTTGTTAACGATATTAGAGACACTGGAAGGCCATAGAGGCGAATCTTGAACATCTTCATCCACTTTTTTCTGAGCGGTTGGAATTGTATCTTCGGGATAAACAAATTCTAGACGAGGTGTTAAGGCAACCTTAAATGTTTGATCAGCCTTACTATCTTGGTCAAAATATTGTAAACCACGATCATAGTCACTTGAAACCAAATCGTATCCTTTGCGTTTATAGTCACTAATCGTTTTTAACGTACTGTATTCAATAGGATATCCAGACTCGCCTATAACTGTATCTTCTTTCAGTAGCTTATTTTCACTGATATCCACATAGCTAATCTTGGCTGTTTGATTTTTAATATGCTCCTGTTTTATTTTCCAGTTAGAATAGGAAATTTCCTTAGTAACAAGATTAACAGTCGCATAGCGTTCAAAGGAAATACTTTGTTTTTTCTCAGCAAAGGCTTCTTTACCATTATTCTTATATTTATATTTAATGGTTCTTTGAATCGTTCTCTCTAAAGGCCGTTCTTGATTGGTTCTGATCTTTTCAGCATCTGCAGGCCACTTAGGACTATCGACAACACCAGCTTCCACCTCTTCATTTGACTTAGGATTAGTCTGGTTTTGTAAGCTAATCACTTCATGTTTTGGAGTTAATTTAATAGTATACGTTTGCGGAGTCTTATCATCTTGAAACAGTTTCTTTGATTCATCCGTTTTCAAATAGCCATCTTCAACCAATACATAGCCATTCCTTTTGAACTCACTAATTTTCTTTCTCGTATCGTAGTGAAGATCCTCTCCCACCTTACCAGTACGCTCATCTGAAAAAAGTTTTTTCCCTGTTGATTCATCAATATAATTAAATTTAACACGAGATTCCTTTTCAGTCACTTTAGGAGTATCTAAATGTTTTTCTTCAAAATGTTGCTCTTCTGAAGCAGTAGCTTCTTTTTCTGAACCCCCGACAGACTTATCCTTGTCTATGCTTTCGCTAGAAGGTTTGTCTATTTCTAAGATATGACTAGCTGCGAGCGTTTCATCTGCAGATACACTCCCAACAGAGCCAGCTAAAAACCCTAAACCACAAGCAACAACAACTGAAGCAACAACAAAACTCAATTTACGGATAGAGTAAATACATTTTTTATTTCCCATGATTTCCCTCTAAGTTATTATTTACTATTCTTATACCTAATATTTTAGTAGGCGGCATTACTTTTAACATCTCTTTTTTAAAGTTTTTTCTGTTCTTTTTAAAGGTATTATAAAAAGCCATCCGAAGATGACTTTTTTTAAATCGCATTCTTGTCAAAACCGAGTTTGCGTTGAATAAACTTAACAATTTCGACGATAATAATCATTGAGAAGCTTCCGCCCATAACGATTCCCCATTGTGACAAGTCTAGTTTGGTTACGTGGAAGATTCCTTCAAGCGGTTCTACGACAATTGTTGCCATGAGAAGGATGAAAGATACCAAGATGGACCAGTTAAATGTCTTAGACTTGAATGGACCAACTGTCAAGATGGATTGATAGACAGATTTCACATTGTAAGCATGGAAGAGCTGAATCAAACCAAGGGTTGCAAAGGCCATAGTAAGGGCATCCGCATGAATGGCATGATTGTCACCCACATGAACTGGGTAAAGAAGGGCAAGACCATAAACACTCATAACAATAGCTGCTTGGAGTACACCTTGATAGATGATAGAACTCAAAACACCACCTGAGAAGAAGCTTGCCTTGCGTCCACGTGGTTTATGATTCATGACACCAGGCTCAGCTGGCTCAACACCTAGAGCGATAGCTGGGAAGGTATCCGTTACCAAGTTGATCCACAAAAGATGAACTGGCTGCAAGACATCCCAACCAAACAAGGTTGATAGGAAGATAGTTAATACTTCAGCAGTATTGGCAGAAAGTAGGTACTGAATAGTCTTTTGAATGTTTGAGAAGACCTTACGTCCTTCTTCAACTGCAACAATGATAGTCGCAAAGTTATCATCTGCAAGGATCATGTCAGATGCACCCTTAGAAACCTCTGTACCAGTGATTCCCATACCGATACCGATATCGGCTGTTTTCAAAGCTGGCGCGTCATTGACACCATCACCTGTCATGGCAACGACCTTACCTTGTTTTTGCCAAGCCTTGACAATACGAACCTTGTGTTCTGGAGACACACGGGCATAAACAGAGTATTGACCAACTACTTTTTCAAAGTCTTCATCAGATAGTTCATTGAGCTCAGCACCAGTTAAAACGTGTCCTTCTGTATCATTTGCATCAATGATTCCCAAACGTTTGGCAATAGCTTCTGCAGTGTCTTGGTGGTCACCCGTAATCATGATTGGACGAATTCCCGCTTCCTTAGCCACACGAACAGCCTCAGCAGCTTCAGGACGTTCAGGGTCAATCATCCCAATCAAACCAGTAAAGATTAAATCATTTTCAAGCTCTTCAGAAGTGAGGTTTTCTGGAATACTATCAATAATCTTATAAGCACCTGCAAGGACACGCAAGGCTTGGTGAGCCATTTCAGAGTTGTTTGTGTGAATGAGGTTTGTAACCTTCTCATCAATCGGAGCAATATCCCCAGCCTTATCACGAAGAACACAACGTTTCAAAAGTTGGTCTGGCGCACCTTTGACTGCTACAAGGAAACGACCATCTGGCAATGGGTGAACCGTTGACATGAGCTTACGGTCAGAGTCAAATGGCAACTCAGCCACACGTGGATATTTCTCTAAGAAACCTTTGACATCGTAACCCTTATCCAAGGCATACTGGATAAAGGCTGTTTCTGTTGGATCACCAATCAGGTTGCCTTCCACATCGATTTTCGTATCATTGGCCAAAACAACTGAACGAAGAAGGGGCATTTCAAGACCCAGTTCAATATCATCAGCTGAGTCATGTAGGACTGCATCGTAGAAGACTTTTTCGACGGTCATCTTGTTCATGGTCAGCGTACCAGTCTTATCAGAAGCGATGATTTCAGTTGAACCAAGTGTTTCTACTGCTGGCAACTTACGAACGATAGAGTTTCGTTTGGCTAAAACTTGAGTACCAAGGGCAAGAACGATAGTTACGATAGCTGGTAGCCCTTCTGGAATGGCTGCAACGGCAAGCGCAACAGAGGTCATCAACTCACCGAGTGGATTTTTGCCTTGAATGAAAACACCAACTACAAAAGTAACAAGGGCAATGACCAAGATAGCATAGGTCAAGACCTTAGAAAGGTTGTTCAAGTTTTGTTTGAGTGGTGTATCCGTCTCATCCGCATCTTGGAGCATACCCGCGATATGACCAACTTCAGTGTACATACCTGTATTGACAACAACACCAAGACCACGACCATAAGTCACATTTGAGTTTTGGAAGGCCATATTGACACGGTCACCAATACCAGCATCTGCAGCAAGTTCAACTGTCAAGTCTTTTTCGACTGGCACAGACTCACCTGTAAGAGCTGCTTCTTCGATTTTAAGAGAGTTGGCTTCAAGCAAACGTAGGTCTGCAGGTACTACATCACCTGCTTCGAGGGCAACAATATCACCTGGAACCAATTCTTTTGAATCAATCTCCGCCATATGCCCATCACGCAGAACGCGAGCAGCTGGACTAGACATAGATTTGAGGGCTTCGATCGCTTCTTCTGCTTTCCCTTCTTGGTAAACACCAAAGGCAGCATTGATGATAACCACGGCTAGGATGATAATGGCATCTGCGATATCTTCCCCACCAGAAGTCACGACTGACAAGATT
>ERZ773006.925-NODE-925-length-10920-cov-39.515_pt1 | contig 10920 bp, 8 predicted proteins | sample MGYA00580843_ERZ773006 | MGnify/ENA primary metagenome ERZ773006 (study PRJEB29015, sample SAMEA2738011) | human oral metagenome | biome: human oral; feature: human-associated habitat; material: dental | place: China | collected 2052 ... | reverse complement strand
GGTGGCAAACTTGGTGAGTTTTTGGTTGAACATATCGATGATCAAGTAAAGAAAGATTTCTTCTCAATTCAGGGAGAAACTCGTAACTGTATCGCTATTCTCCACGGAGACAACCAAACAGAAGTTCTTGAAAAAGGTCCTGAAGTATTGGAACAGGAAGGTCAAGACTTTTTGGAACATTTCAAAAAACTCTTGGAGTCAGTTGAAGTAGTAGCTATCTCAGGTAGTCTGCCAGCTGGCCTTCCAGTTGATTACTATGCGAGCTTGGTAGAACTTGCTAATCAAGCTGGCAAGCCTGTTGTCTTGGACTGCTCTGGTGCAGCACTTCAGGCGGTTCTTGAATCACCACATAAACCAACAGTCATCAAACCAAATAATGAGGAATTGTCTCAGCTTCTTGGAAGAGAAGTTTCTGAGGATTTGGATGAATTAAAAGAAGTACTTCAAGAACCTTTGTTTGCAGGGATTGAATGGATTATCGTTTCACTTGGTGCCAACGGTGCTTTTGCCAAACATGGTGACACTTTCTACAAGGTAGATATTCCTAGAATTCAGGTAGTCAACCCTGTTGGCTCTGGAGATTCTACTGTAGCTGGGATTTCTTCAGGACTACTTCATAAAGAATCGGATGCAGAATTACTCATCAAGGCAAATGTCCTTGGTATGCTCAATGCTCAAGAAAAAATGACTGGTCATGTCAACATGGCCAACTATCAAGCTCTATATGATCAATTAATAGTAAAAGAGGTATAAAATGGCTTTAACAGAACAAAAACGTGCACGCTTAGAAAAACTTTCTGATGAAAATGGTATCATCTCAGCTCTTGCATTTGACCAACGTGGTGCTTTGAAACGCCTCATGGCTCAACACCAAACAGAAGAACCAACTGTGGCTCAAATGGAAGAACTTAAAGTTTTGGTAGCAGATGAATTGACTAAATACGCTTCATCAATGCTTCTTGACCCTGAGTATGGACTTCCAGCGACTAAAGCTCTTGATGAAAAAGCTGGTCTTCTCCTTGCTTATGAAAAAACAGGTTATGACACAACAAGTACAAAACGTTTGCCAGACTGCTTGGATGTTTGGTCTGCAAAACGTATCAAGGAACAAGGTGCAGATGCAGTTAAATTCTTGCTTTACTATGATGTAGATAGCTCAGACGAACTTAACCAAGAAAAACAAGCTTACATCGAACGTATCGGTTCTGAGTGTGTGGCTGAAGATATCCCATTCTTCCTTGAAATCCTTGCTTACGATGAAAAAATTGCGGACGCAGGTTCTGTAGAATATGCGAAAGTAAAACCACACAAAGTTATTGGTGCTATGAAAGTCTTCTCAGACCCACGCTTTAACATTGATGTATTGAAAGTTGAAGTTCCTGTTAACATTAAATATGTTGAAGGCTTTGCTGAAGGTGAAGTAGTTTATACACGTGAAGAAGCAGCAGCCTTCTTCAAAGCTCAAGATGAAGCAACTAACTTGCCATACATCTACTTGAGTGCTGGTGTATCAGCTAAACTCTTCCAAGATACTCTTGTATTTGCTCATGAATCAGGTGCAAACTTTAACGGAGTTCTTTGTGGCCGTGCAACATGGGCTGGATCAGTTGAAGCTTACATCAAAGATGGTGAAGCAGCAGCTCGCGAATGGCTTCGCACAACTGGATTTGAAAACATTGACGAACTCAACAAGGTTCTTCAAACAACAGCGACTTCATGGAAAGAACGCGTGTAAGAAAGTCCTCCTAGGTTAGGAACATGAATCTAAAAAAATTTAAAAAAAGTTGCATGTAAAGGTTTACAAAATAACTGACTTGTGCTATACTTAAATCACAAGTTAATACAAGGTGAGTGTTACTAAGTAATATTAGGCATGATCACAGGTGAATTAGAAATCGGCTGATTTTCTAGTTCATTTGTGGTCATTTTTTGTACTCATATACCTTTAAGATATAAAAGGAGGTTGACATGTATCGAATTCTAAATCCAATGAATCACAATGTTTCACTTGTCAGAAATGATAAAGGAGAAGAAGTGATTGTGATTGGTAAGGGGATTGCATTTGGAAAGAGGAAGGGAGATTTGATTGCTGAACATCAGGTTGAGAAAATCTTTCGGATGAAGACCGAAGAGTCAAGAGAAAACTTTATGGCTCTCCTCAAAGATGTTCCGCTTGATTTTATCACAGTGACTTATGAAATCATTGATAAGCTATCAAAGAAATATCATTATCCGATTCAAGAGTATCTCTACGTAACCTTGACAGATCATATTTACTGCTCTTACCAAGCTCTAGCACAAGGAAGGTACAAGGATAGTAATCTGCCAGATATTTCCACTAAGTATCCTATCGCTTTTCAAATCGCAAATGAAGCTTTTGAAATTTACCGTCAGAAGCTAGCAGATCATTTTCCTGAGGACGAAATTATTCGGATTGCTTATCATTTCATTAATGCCGAAGGTGAAAATGAAGTGGAACTTGTGGAGTCGATTGATAAGAGGAAAGAAATTCTCAGGAATGTTGAAGAAGTTTTAACGGACTATGCAATTCAACGAACTAAAGAGAATAACCATTTCTATGATCGCTTTATGATTCATTTGAATTATTTCTTGGATTATTTAGACAGATCTAGAGATGATAACCAATCACTTCTGGATATGGAAGATCATATTAAACATTCCTATCCAAAGGCATTTGAGGTCGGCTCCAAGATTTATGATGTGATTACGCAACATACGGGTCTTGATTTGTATAAAAGTGAACGAGTTTATCTAGTTCTACATATCCAACGTTTATTGTCATAAAAATTTAATTAAAAATACATAAGGAGAATTCTATCATGAATAGAGAAGAAGTAACATTGTTAGGTTTTGAAATCGTAGCCTATGCTGGCGATGCTCGTTCAAAACTATTGGAAGCTTTAAAGGCTGCTGAAGCTGGTGATTTTGCGAAAGCAGAATTCTTAGTAGGAGAAGCAAACAAAATTTTGTCAATAGCGCACAATAAGCAGACGGATATGTTAGCTAAGGAAGCTTCTGGTGAAAACCTTGAACTTGGAATTATTATGATACATGGTCAAGATCATTTGATGACAACAGTTTTACTGAAAGACTTGATTCATCATTTAATCAATATTTATAAGAATAAATAAGAAAAGGAGAAAAACTATGAATGGATTAGTAAAACAAATCGAAAAAATGAAACCATTCTTTGAAAAAGTTTCACGAAATAAATACCTCCGCGCTATAAAAGATGGTTTTATTGCGGGAATGCCTATTATTATTTTTGCTAGTATATTTATGTTGGTGGCATATGTTCCCAATATTTGGGGATTCTATTGGCCTAAGGATATAGAGGCGATGATTGTCAAACCATATAATTATTCGATGGGAATTATTGGTTTAATAGTTGCAGGTACTACTGCTAAGAATTTAGCAGATAATTTTAATCGTGATTTGCCAGCAACACGTCAAATCAATAATATTGCTACACTCATTACAGCGATTATCGGATTTTTGCTCCTGTCTGCGGATCCTATTGATAGTGGTTTTTCAAGCAGTCACATGGGAACATCTGGACTCTTATCAGCATTTATTGCTGCAATTATTACAGTCCATGTATATAATTTCTTTATAAAAAATAATATCAAAATTCGTATGCCAGAAGAGGTTCCACCAAATATCTCACAAGCTTTCACAGATCTATTTCCTTTAGGAGTGTCTGTTTTTGTTACTTATGGAATCGATTTGTTAATTCGATACTTCTACCATATGAATTTTGCTCAAGGTATTATCACCTTGTTCCAACCATTGTTTACAGCGGCGGATGGGTATCTTGGGCTTGCTATAATTTACGGTGCTATGGCAATGTTTTGGTTTATTGGTATACATGGGCCGTCAATTGTTGAACCAGCCATTTCAGCTATTGCATTACTTAATATTGACAAAAATGTTGCTCTTATAAAAACAGGGGAACATGCAACTCATCTTATTACACCTGGTTTACAATATTTTGTAGCAACTATAGGTGGTACGGGTGCAACTTTAGTCGTTCCGTTTATGTTCTGGCTTCTAGCCAAGTCAAAACAAAATAAAGCAATAGGTCGTGCTGCGGCAGTTCCAACATCTTTTGGAGTCAATGAACCAATCTTATTTGGGGCTCCCCTGGTGCTAAATCCAGTTTTCTTTGTTCCGTTTATCCTGACTCCTATTTTGAATGTTTGGATTTTCAAATTCTTTGTTGAAGTATTAGGAATGAATAGTTTCTCTTATGTTCTCCCTTGGACAACACCAGGACCAATTGGTTTGATTCTAGGTACTGGTTTAGTTCCTCTTGCTTTTGTTCTTGCAGTTGTCTTGATTTTAGTTGACGTTTTGGTCTACTATCCATTTTTCAAAGTTTATGACAATCAAATTCTAGAAAACGAAGCAAGAGTTGATGCTGAACTAGAAACAAAAAAAGAAGTAGAAGTGTATTCTTCTGAGACAGTTCTACAGAATGAAACAGAAGTAAAAAGTGAAGAGGTTGTTACCACTGTGGATTTAGAAATCTCAAAAAACAAAGATTTCAGCAAAAAGGTCCTTGTTCTTTGTGCAGGGGGTGGCACATCAGGTCTTTTATCAAATGCTTTAAATAAGGCAGCGGAAGAATATAATGTGGATATTAGTTCAATGGCAGGAGCATATGGAACTCATCAAGATATTCTCAAGGATTATGATCTTGTCATTTTAGCGCCACAAGTCGCTTCTAACTATGAGGATATCAAAAAGGATACCGATCGCTTAGGTGTTAAGTTAGCCAAAACGGAAGGTATGGAATATATTAATTTAACACGTGATCCTAAAGGTTCTTTGGAATATGTTATGAAACAATTTGAAGAATAATGTAATAATAAGGGAACAGTGGGGATGTTATTTATAAAAAAATTTCTCATCGTTCTCTTCATTTTTTCGATAGAATAGGAGAGTTTATCAATGCCAAATATATTACCAAAAGATTTTGTTTTTGGGGGAGCAACAGCCGCTTATCAAGCAGAGGGAGCGACTGATATAGACGGTAAAGGTCGCGTCGCTTGGGACACCTATCTTGCAAAGGAAGGGCGCTTTTCAGGAGATTCTGCCAGTGATTTTTATAATAAGTATCCAATCGATCTAGAATTATCTGAGAAATTTGGTGTGAATGGTATTCGGATTTCCATTGCTTGGTCTCGTATTTTTCCAAATGGGTATGGAGAAGTTAACCCGCTTGGTGTCAAATTTTATCATAACTTGATTGCAGAATGTCATAAACATAATGTTGAGCCATTCGTGACTTTACATCACTTTGATACACCAGAAGTTTTATTTAATCAAGGAGACTTTTTAAATCGAGATAACATTGATCATTTTCTTGAATACGCAAAATTCTGTTTCAGGGAGTATGGATCAGAAGTTAAATATTGGATCACCTTCAATGAAATATTATCTGTTGCAGCTGGCCAGTATCTACTTGCGAAATTTCCTCCAAATGAGTTCTTTCAAACAGGTAAAATGGTGCAACAAATGCACAATATGATGGTTGCTCATGCCAGAACTGTTTTAGCTTTTAAAAAGATGCATTTAAAGGGTGAAATTGGGATTATTCATATTTTAGAAACTCGTTATCCTTATAATTCAGAAGATCTAAAAGATAAGGAAGCAGCACGTAAAGACGATACCATATCAAATAAATTCTTACTAGATCTCACACTTATTGGTACTCTATCCCCAGAAACAGAAGAAACAATTAACAGCATTTTAGAACAAAATAATATGTTTTACACTATTTATGATGGAGATATAGATGTATTGTGTCAAGCAGCCAAATTAAATGACTTTTTGGGAATTAACTATTATCAAAGTACCTTTGTTAAACACTATGAAGGTGAAAATAATATTAATTTAAATTGTTCAGGTGAAAAGGGTACATCTGTATATGCTTTTAAGGGAATTGGTGAATATAAATTTGATATGGCTATTCCCCGTACGGACTGGGATTGGCTGATTTTTCCAAAGGGTTTGTATGACCAAATCATGCGTATTATCAAGGATTATCCTAACTACAGAAAACTGTATGTTACTGAAAACGGCATGGGGTATAAGGATACATTTAGTGATGGTGTTATTGATGATCAACCAAGAATTGATTATATTAGAGGACACTTAGAAGCAATTTATAATGCTATTCAAGATGGTGCTAATCTTAAGGGTTATTTCTTATGGTCTCTTATGGATGTCTTTTCTTGGGCAAATGGATACAATAAACGTTATGGACTATTCTACGTAAATTTTGACACACAGGAACGATATCCGAAGAAGAGCGCCTATTGGTTTAAAGAATTATCTAAAACCAGAGAGATAAAATGACAGATGTATAACGAGGTAGAAAAGGTGAAAACATTACCAAAAGACTTTATTTTTGGTGGCGCAACAGCTGCCTATCAAGCAGAAGGTGCTACACATACTGATGGTAAAGGACCAGTAGCGTGGGATAAATATCTTGAAGATAACTACTGGTACACTGCAGAACCAGCCAGTGATTTTTACAATCGATACCCAGTTGACCTCAAGCTAGCAGAAGAGTATGGTGTCAATGGTATTCGAATTTCTATTGCTTGGTCACGTATTTTCCCAACCGGTTACGGTCAAGTAAATCAGAAAGGTGTTGAGTTTTATCATAATCTATTTGCAGAGTGTCACAAACGTCACGTTGAGCCCTTTGTAACTCTTCATCACTTTGACACACCAGAAGCTCTCCACTCAAATGGCGACTTCTTAAACCGTGAAAACATTGAACACTTTGTAGACTACGCGGCTTTCTGTTTTGAAGAATTCCCAGAAGTAAACTATTGGACAACCTTTAATGAAATTGGGCCAATTGGTGATGGTCAATACTTGGTTGGTAAATTCCCTCCAGGTATTCAGTACGACCTTGCTAAAGTTTTTCAATCGCACCACAATATGATGGTGTCTCATGCACGCGCTGTAAAGTTATATAAAGATAAAGGATATAAAGGTGAAATTGGTGTTGTTCACGCTCTACCAACCAAGTATCCTTTGGATCCTAAAAATCCGGCAGATGTTCGTGCAGCTGAGTTGGAAGATATTATTCACAATAAATTTATCTTGGATGCAACTTATCTAGGTCGTTATTCAGATGAAACGATGGAAGGCGTCAACCATATTTTATCCATCAATGGTGGTAGCTTGGATATTCGTGAAGAAGATTTCGAAGTATTAGAAGTCGCAAAAGACTTGAATAACTTCCTTGGAATTAATTACTATATGAGTGACTGGATGGAAGCTTTTGATGGAGAAACTGAAATTATCCATAATGGTAAGGGTGAGAAAGGAAGCTCTAAATACCAAATCAAAGGTGTTGGTCGTCGTGTAGCTCCTGATTATGTACCACGTACGGATTGGGATTGGATTATCTACCCTCAAGGTTTGTATGACCAAATCATGCGTGTGAAGAAAGATTATCCTAACTACAAGAAGATTTACATCACTGAAAATGGTCTAGGGTATAAAGATGAGTTCGTTGATAACACTGTTTATGATGATGGCCGTATTGATTATGTCAAACAACACTTAGAGGTCTTATCTGATGCGATTGCTGATGGTGCAAATGTCAAAGGATACTTCATCTGGTCATTGATGGACGTCTTCTCATGGTCAAACGGTTATGAAAAACGTTACGGTCTCTTCTATGTAGACTTTGAAACTCAAGAACGTTATCCTAAGAAATCAGCTCACTGGTACAAGAAAGTAGCGAAAAGTCAGATTATAGACTAATCTGTAGATAAAAATCCCCACCAATCGGTGGGGATAGTTTTATGGTTTAGAAAGAATAATTTTTGTTTGTTTTGAAAGTTGTTCAAACGTTTCTTTGCTCAGTTTAGAATCTGAAACGATGGTATCAATATCAGAGATATTGTAGAAGGTATAAAAATCAAATTTATTGAACTTACTATTGTCAGCTAGTAAGTATTTTTTATTGGAATTATTGAGGGCGATGCGTTGGGATTCACCTTCCTCTTCACTGAAGGTCGCAATCGCATTGTCCTTAATACCATTACAGCTAACGAAGGCTTTAGAAAATTGGAGATTGGCTAGGTTTTGTAAGGTTAGTGTTCCCACAAAGGCTCCAGTAATAGAGCGATAGTTTCCACCAATTAAAATCAAATCTGTTAGTTTTCGTTCGTTTAGGATGAGAAAGACTGGTAAACTGTTTGTTACAACACGAATATTATCAATTGGAAGTTCACGGGCAAAAGATTCCAAGGTTGTCCCTGGACCTATAAAAATGGTTTCGCCTTCATCGATTAAATGACCTGCAAAACGGCTAATTTCTTGTTTTTCTGCAATCTGTAAGCTTTGTTTTTCAATATTGGAACGTTCATTATTTAAAATAGAACCTGTGCGAATTTTTTCAGCTCCCCCGTGCACTCGAACAAGTAGATCTTTGTCTGCTAACTCTTGCAAGTAGCGTCTAGCAGTCATATCTGATACATCCAAGCGAGTCATGATTTCTTTTACAGTAATAGTTCCCTTTGTATTTACCGTTTCTAGAATATTATCTAGTTTTTCCTGCTTTAACATCGTTATCACCTCTATTTCTATTACTATTTTATCATAAAGTATTCAATCAATCAATTTAAAAAACAAAAGAAAACAAAAACAAAAATATCATGGTTGTTTTAAACAAACCATGATATTTGTTATCAGTTCTGGGATAATTGAATTAGTCCAAACCGTAGTTGTAGTCATCGTCTTGCATAGCTTCAACTTCACCAAGAAGGTAACCATTTCCGACTTGAGAGAAGAAGTCGTGGTTAGAAGTTCCTGTTGAAATACCGTTCATAACGATTGGGTTGACATCATCAGCTGAATCTGGGAAGAGTGGATCTTGTCCCAGGTTCATGAGTGCCTTGTTGGCATTGTAGCGAAGGAAGGTCTTGACTTCTTCAGTCCAGCCAACACCGTCATAGAGGCTCTCTGTATAACCTTCTTCGTTCTCGTAGAGAGTGTAGAGCAGGTCGTACATCCATTCTTTGAGTTTTTCTTGCTCTTCTTCAGGTAATTCATTGAAACCAAGTTGGAATTTGTAACCAATGTAGGTTCCGTGAACAGATTCATCACGAATAATCAGTTTGATGATTTCCGCAACGTTGGCTAGTTTGTTGTTACCGAGATAGTAGAGGGGAGTGAAGAAACCAGAGTAGAAGAGGAAGGTTTCAAGGAAGACACTGGCAACTTTCTTTTCAAGTGGGCTACCGTTGAGGTAGATTTCGTTGACAATCTCAGCCTTCTTTTGTAGGTAAGGATTGGTATTGGTCCATTCGAAAATTTCTTCAATCTCAGCCTTAGTATTCAAGGTAGAAAAGATTGATGAGTAAGATTTTGCGTGGACAGATTCCATAAATTGGATATTATTGAAAACAGCTTCCTCATGTGGTGTACGGATGTCTGCGCGAAGGGCTTGAACCCCAGTTTCAGATTGCATAGTGTCGAGAAGGGTTAAACCACCAAAGACTTTTCCAACCAAGTCTTTTTCTACATTTGATAGCTTTCTCCAGTCATCCAAGTCATTTGACAAGGGAATACGTGTATCAAGCCAGAATTGCTCCGTCAGTTTTTCCCAAGTTGATTTGTCGATGACATCTTCGATGGCATTCCAGTTAATGGCTTTGTAGTAAGTTTCCATTTTGAAATCTCTTTCTGTGTTTAGTATTGCGAACTCACAATTACTTCTATTTTATCATAATCCTAGAGGAGTATCGCACAAAAAGTCGGAAGCCCGACTTTTTTGTTTTTCCATAGTATAGATGCTTATTCCATTTTAGTTTAGCAGGGTGAATGAATCACTTATCTGAGAAAATGTAGTTTCCTCAAGCAAAGATTAAATCACACAGCTTTCACATTGGTTGGCACCGACTTCTCCACCATCATCTGTAAAGGTACGGACGTAGTAGATAGACTTGATTCCCTTGTTAAAGGCATAGTTACGAAGGATAGACAAGTCACGTGTCGTTTGCTTATTTTCCTTCTTCCATTCGTAAAGACCTTTTGGAATGTCACTACGCATGAAGAGAGTGAGTGAAAGTCCTTGGTCCACGTGCTCAGTTGCGGCAGCATAGACATCAATCACCTTACGCATATCCATGTCGTAGGCAGAAGTGTAGTAAGGAATGGTTTCTGTTGACAAGCCAGCAGCAGGATAGTAGATTTTACCGATTTTCTTTTCTTGACGTTCTTCGATACGTTGCGTAATCGGGTGGATAGAAGCAGAAACGTCGTTGATGTAACTGATAGAACCATTTGGCGCTACAGCAAGGCGGTTTTGGTGGTAAAGACCATCTGCTTGAACCTTGTCGCGAAGTTCAGCCCAATCAGCAGCACTTGGGATAAAGACATCTTTGAAGAGTTCCTTAACACGGTTTGATTTTGGAACAAACTCGCCAGTTACATACTTGTCAAAGTAGCTTCCGTTAGCATAGTCTGATTTTTCAAAGTTGTGGAAGGTGATGCCACGTTCACGCGCGATATTGTTTGACTCAACCAAGGTCCAGTAGTTCATGAGCATGAAGTAGATGCTAGTAAACTCAACAGACTCAGGCGATCCATATTCAATCAATTGTTGTGCAAGGTAGCTGTGAAGTCCCATGGCACCAAGACCAAAGGTATGAGCTTGGCTATTCCCGTGGTCGATGGTAGGTACAGCTACGATATGTGAACTATCTGTAACGAAAGTAAGGGCACGAACCATAGCACGGATTGAGCGACCAAAGTCAGGTGAGGTCATCATGTTAACCACATTGGTTGAACCAAGGTTACATGAAACATCTGTTCCCATTTGAAGGAATTCTTGAGCATCGTTGATCAAGCTTGGTTCTTGGACTT
>ERZ773006.922-NODE-922-length-10939-cov-37.5603_pt1 | contig 10939 bp, 9 predicted proteins | sample MGYA00580843_ERZ773006 | MGnify/ENA primary metagenome ERZ773006 (study PRJEB29015, sample SAMEA2738011) | human oral metagenome | biome: human oral; feature: human-associated habitat; material: dental | place: China | collected 2052 ... | reverse complement strand
TTTGAAGGCTACCATCTTTTTGCCATTTAGCAATCAAATCGTTGGTATAATCAATTAACTCTTGGTTAGACTTGCTTGAGGCGATACCGTATTCTTGTGTTTTGAAACCTTCATCAAGGATCTTGGTTTTATCACTTTCGTAACCTGACAAGATTGATTTATCACCAGCAAAGGCGTCAATACGGTAAGCATAGAGTGATACGGCTAACTCAGGATAAGATCCAAGTTGAACGTAGTCAAACTTAAGGTTATTAGCTGAAGCGTACTCTTCAACAGCAGTTTTGGCAGATGACCCTTGAGATACTCCAATAGTTTTACCGTTTAGATCAGAAAGTTTCTTGTAGCCAGATTTAGTTTGAACAAGGAAACCGATTTGGTCGTAGTAGTAAGGATTTGACATGGCATATGAAGCCTTACGCTCATCTGTAATGGTATAAGTAGCGATAAGCATGTCAATAGTCCCGTTATCCATAAGGGCTTCACGAGTTTGTGGGGTAACCGCTGTAAAATTCACCTTTACCTTAAGTTTTTTGGCGATTTTCTTAGCGAGGTCAATTTCCATCCCTTGATAGGTATTGGTTTTGGCTGAGTAGTAACCAAAGTTTGGGACATCCTGTTTGACACCAACGTTTAGAGTCCCTTTTTTGACAATTTTTTGAATTGCAGCACTATTGAGTAGTTTACTGCTCTCATCTGCCTGACTACTTTTGGTGTTCCAGAGGAGAACTGCTACAAAAGCCAAAGCAGAGATAGCAAAAATGCGACTAAGTTTCTTGATTAACATAAGTCCTCCTTAGGCATCCACTTGGACACGATCAGAGTTGTGGTCGATAATCTTAGAAAGGAATTGAACAGCACGAGGTTCAGTTGGATTGTCAAAGAAACCATCCACATCCGTAGTATCCACGAGAACCTGACCTTCAGCCATGAAAATGATACGGTCTGCCACACTGCGAGCAAAGCCCATTTCGTGGGTTACGACAACCATATTCATACCACCTTTGGCAAGGTTTTGCATAACGGCAAGAACGTCACCAATAGTCTCTGGGTCAAGGGCTGATGTTGGTTCGTCAAAGAGTAAAAGTTCAGGATTCATGGCAAGACCACGGGCAATAGCGATACGTTGTTTTTGCCCACCAGAAAGCATACCAGGGTATGAATCTTTCTTGTCCCACATGTTAACGTAGCGAAGGAATTTTTCAGCAGTCTTTTCAGCCTCTGCCTTACTGATTCCAAGAACCTTGATAGGTGCCAAGGTAACATTTTCAAGAACGGTTTTGTGAGGGTAGAGGTTAAAGTGTTGGAAAACCATACCTACTTCCTTACGCAATTCTACCAAATCTTTGGCAGAAGCCTCCGTCACATTATGTCCGTTAACGATAAGCGTACCGTTATCAATTGATTCCAAGGCATTGATTGTACGGATAAGGGTAGATTTCCCAGACCCAGAAGGGCCCAAGAGAACCACAACTTGTCCTTTTTCAATTTCTAGATTGATATCACGAAGTGCATGATAATCTCCGTAGTATTTATTGACATTTTTAAATTCGATAAGTGCCATAAGAGCCTCCTAAAATTTTACATTAATATATGTAACAACAAGAGTGTATTTTACTATAGATATAGCAAAATGTCAAAAATGTTTGAAAATTCAATCATAGTGTTCGTCTTTTAACCGATTACACATAGCAAAGCTATCTCAAAAAACAAAGAAAGCTTGTATATCAGCTTAATATCTATAGTAGAAACTTGGTCCTTGACCTATTTTTTGGTATAATAACTTTGATACGTAAAGTTTTTGACTTTACTAAATTGAATGACTTAAGAAAACCGATGAGGTGTTTATTATGAAAAAAATTCTAGTTGTTGATGATGAAAGACCAATATCGGATATCATCAAGTTTAACCTTACTAAGGAGGGTTATGAAGTGGTTACGGCCTTTGATGGTCGAGAAGCTTTAGAACAATTTGAAGCTGAAAAACCAGACTTGGTTATCCTGGACTTGATGTTGCCTGAACTGGATGGCTTGGAAGTAGCCAAGGAAATCCGTAAAACGAGCCACACACCGATTATTATGCTTTCAGCTAAAGATAGTGAGTTTGATAAGGTTATCGGATTAGAAATTGGGGCAGACGACTATGTGACTAAGCCATTTTCTAACCGTGAATTGTTGGCACGTATTAAAGCCCACTTGCGTCGTACAGAAACTATTGAAACTGCAGTAGAAGAGAGCTCTAACTCTGGCAAGCAGGAAATTTCAATTGGTGAGTTGATTATTGTTCCAGATGCCTTTGTCGCTAAAAAACGTGGAAACGAAGTTGAGTTGACCCACCGTGAATTTGAGTTGCTCTTCCATTTGGCAACACATATGGGACAAGTTATGACGCGTGAACATTTGCTTGAAACCGTTTGGGGTTATGACTATTTTGGGGATGTTCGTACTGTGGACGTAACTATTCGTCGTCTGCGTGAAAAGATTGAAGATACACCTAGCCGTCCTGAATATATCTTGACGCGTCGTGGTGTCGGTTATTACATGAAGAATTATGACTAGTATTGGCTTAAATATTACAAGCTTTGAACTAGCCTTACTCTTTACGCTCCTATTTGTTGCTTTCTATTTTATTTTTTTAGCTTATCGTGATTATCGACAAGCTAAAAATATCCGAAAGTTGACTAAGAGAGTCAAGTCCCTTATGGCAGGTAATTATAATGAAAAATTACGCATAAAGGGAGATTCAGAGCTTTTAGAGCTAGCGGATTGCTTGAATGATTTGTCGGACGTCTTTCGTTTGACACATGAAAATCTAGCCCAGGAAAAAAACCGCTTATCATCTGTCCTTTCGTACATGAGTGACGGGGTTATTGCGACCAATCGCCGTGGTCAGATTACCATGATTAATAGCACTGCTCAACGCTTGTTGAATTTAGATCGCGAAAGTGCGACTCAGATGTCTATTTTGGATTTATTAGATGGTGAGAATCCCTACACCTATAGTGAATTGTTGTCTAAGACGCCCGAAATCCATCTGTCGCGTCGAGATGCTAATGATGAATTTGTGACGCTACGTGTTAATTTTGCACTAATTCGTAAGGAATCTGGTTTTATTTCAGGTCTGGTAGCCGTTCTTCATGATGCCACTGAACAGGAAAAAGAGGAGCGTGAACGTCGTCTCTTCGTATCAAATGTTAGTCACGAATTGCGGACACCTTTGACTTCAGTGAAATCCTATCTTGAAGCGCTTGATGATGGTGCTCTCCACGAAGAAATTGCTCCAAACTTTATTAAAGTTTCTTTAGATGAAACCAACCGCATGATGCGTATGATTTCTGACCTCTTGGCATTGTCTCGAATTGACAATAAAAGCACACAGCTTGATGTCGAAATGACAAACTTTACAGCCTTTATGACCTATATATTGAATCGGTTTGATCAAATTAAGAGTCAAGAAACTAATCCAGGTAAGTTTTATGAAATCATTAGAGATTACTCAGTAAACTCTATTTGGGTGGAAATTGATACTGATAAGATGACTCAGGTCGTAGATAATATACTTAATAATGCCATCAAGTATTCGCCTGATGGTGGTAAGATTACAGTGTCTATGAAGACGACTGATTCACAGTTGATTGTTTCTATTTCTGACCAAGGTTTGGGTATTCCTAAGAAGGATTTGCCGTTGATTTTCGACCGTTTTTACCGCGTTGATAAGGCCAGAAGTCGTGCTCAAGGTGGAACAGGACTTGGCTTGTCCATTGCAAAAGAAATTGTTAAACAACATAAGGGCTTTATTTGGGCTAAGAGTGAGTATGGTAAAGGTTCAACTTTTACAATTGTGCTTCCATATGACAAGGATGCCATGATGGTTGATGAATGGGAGATGTAGTAGAAATGACCTCAGATTTAGGGTTTAAATACAGTATTTTGGCTTCAGGGTCAACCGGGAATTCCTTTTATTTGGAAACTCCAGAAAAGAAGATTCTAGTGGATGCTGGTTTATCAGGAAAAAAGATTACAAGTTTGTTAGCAGAGATTGATCGTGATCCAAGTGATCTTGATGCCATCTTAGTAACGCATGAGCACAAGGACCATATCCATGGTGTAGGTGTTTTAGCTCGTAAATACGGTATGGATATCTACGCCAATGAGAAAACCTGGCAAATTATGGATAGTAAGAATATGCTGGGTAAGGTTGATAATAGTCAGAAACATGTTTTTTCTCGCGATAAGCTTCTAACTTTTGGTGATATCGACATTGAGTCTTTTGGAGTTAGTCACGATGCTATTGATCCACAGTTCTATCGCTTCATGAAAGATGGAAAAAGTTTTGTCATGTTGACGGATACGGGTTATGTGTCTGATCGCATGGCAGGTATTATTGAGAATGCTGATGGTTATCTGATTGAGTCCAATCATGATATTGAAATCCTTAGGGCAGGTTCTTATCCTTGGTCAACTAAGCAACGTATCCTCTCTGATCAAGGTCACTTGTGTAATGAAGATGGAGCGGATGCTATGATTCGTAGCATTGGTAATAAAACTAAAAAGATCTACTTGGGTCACCTTTCCAAAGAAAATAATATCAAGGAGTTGGCCCACATGACCATGGAAAATCAGTTGGCTCGAGCTGACTTTGGTGTTGGAACTGACTTTAAGGTTTTTGATACCTCACCAGACACGGCGACCCCACTAACAGATATTTAAAATAATAGCAGAAGAGCTGCACTAATACGTTTAGTGCGGCTTTTTAAAAGGACAGTATATATGAAAATAATTTATCTCTCGCTAGGGATGGTGTCGCTTGGTTTGGGCATTCTTGGAATTCCTCTTCCTATCTTGCCCACAACACCTTTTCTACTTTTAGCCATTGCTTGTTTTGCTAGAAGTTCCAAACGTTTTGAGAAATGGTTATATAATACCAAACTTTACCAAACTTATGTCGCCGATTTTCGAGAAACAAAATCGATTGCCAAAGAACGAAAGAAAAGAATCATTATCCAAATCTATGTTTTAATGGGAATATCAATCTTTTTCGCCCCCATCCTATGGGTGAAAATCGGACTCTTTTGCCTGACGATCTTCATCACTTATTATCTCTTTAAGGTTATTCCTGATAAAGACTAATAAAAGATAAAAAATGAGGCTTCCAAAAGGAAGTCTCATTTTAAATACTATCCATTAATGTTTGCTACGTAATTTCTTACGGACTTTATAGGCAAAATTGGCTAGTCCGTAAAGAGGGCTAACTGGAAGGTTGAATTCCCCAATGAATTGTTCAATACGTGGGTTAAATTTAGACTTGAAATTATACAAACCACCATCAAGTGAATTTTCAATTCCCCCCATATTTTGCCATTCGGAACCACGCTCAAAGGCGTGATTAGCTGTTTCATACCAGGTCAGAATAGCCGGTTGATAACGGCGGTAGTCTTCATCCATTCCTGCATAGATATTCTCAGACGTCTTGCCAAATTCAAGAACTAATGTACCTGAAAGTGGGACAGTCTTATTTCCAGCATCAACCTTTTCTTGAAGAAAGTCAATCTCTTCTTTAAGTCTTTTGTGCTCTTGCTTATTGTTCTCGATTTTTCCTGGTTTAGTTTTTTCAGTGAACTTGGCTGCATCAGCGATGTTCTTTTCCAGTTGTTTATTAAGATCTTTGAGACGAGCTGGCAAGTCTAGTGTCGAGAGTGTAATGTATGACGACTCTGGGTAAGTCGTCAACAACTTTTCATAATAGTCAATGCCACGAAGGTGGATGTTCTTACGGGCCTCTGTCTTCTTCATCAAAGATGCGAATTGTTCAAGAAGTTCAGTACCACCAAATTGGACTGAAATCCCCTTGTTTCGAGCAGTACGAACAGCCTGCTTGGTACTTTTAGAGAGTTGTTCTTCAGTGAAATCTTCCTTATGGATATTAGCCTGGAAGCGAGGTTGGATATTTTCAGCCATATCTTCAGTGAGGCCTGTCCATTCAACGCCAAGAGCTTGGATGTCTTTGGCAATTGCCATAGTCTCTTTACGGATTTCAGCTTCTTGTGAAATCAAGCTTTTAGTCACGAAGAGACTTGGGTCAAATTTCACAAAGAGGGCACGCTTTGTTTTGGCATATTTTTTTAGTGAAGCCATAACAAAGGCGAGCAACTCTTTATTTTGATAGTCCATAATAGGCCCACGAGGAATATAAATCATAGAAAAGCCAAGAGGAAGTGGCTGAATAAGGACACTAGCGACAGCAACGAGATTACCATCTTGATAGAAACCTAGGCGGTCATTGCCCCAACTATCCTTGATTTTTGCCCATGAGCTACTTTGTAATAAGTTGGTTTGAGGACTATCAATCACAAAGCGGTCATGCTCAGAAGTACTTAGACCAGTTTTATAGGTATACATATTAGTCTAGCACCCACTTTCTAATAGCGTAAGCGACACCAGATTCATCATTTGATTTTGTGATGTGTTTGGCGATTTTCTTGATTTCTGGATTTCCATTTTTCATAACAACAGGAGAGCCAACGACTTCAAGCATAGCACGGTCATTTTCTTCATCACCGATAGCCATTGTTTCTTCTTTCGAAAGACCGAGTTTTTCAGCAAGATGGGTTACAGCGATACCTTTGTTGGCTGTTTTCTTGAGAATTTCTAGATAAAATGGTGTTGATTTTACAATGGTAAAGCGGTCATAAAATTCCTGTGGAAGTTTGGCAATGGCTGCATCAAGAATTTCAGGTTCATCGATATACATTGCCTTAACGAATTCCTTGTCAGCTACCTCTTCAGGTGTACGATAGTAAATCGGCATATGAACAAGTGTAGACTCATGGACGGTGTAACGTCCAATATTTCGATTACTTGTGTAGATACCATCTTTAGTAATAGCATGTGAATGAACACCAAGTTTGTTAGCCAAAACTTCAATATCAAGATAGTCTTCATATGAAAGGGTCTCACGAATCAATTCATTACCAGTAGAAGTCTCTTGGACAAGACCACCATTAAAAGTGATAACATAGTCTCCGTCTTGATTGAGGTTAAGTTCTTCAAGAAGTGGAAGTACTCCTGGAATAGGGCGACCAGTCGCAATAACAACCTTTACACCAGCGGCTTTAGCATCTTGAATCGCTTGAAAGACTTCCGGTGTAACTTGACGTTGGCTATTTAGAAGCGTTCCATCAATATCAACAGCAATAAGTTTAATAGACATAATAAGTACCTGTTTCGTTTAGTAAGTTTCTCTTCTATTTTACTAAAATTTAGGTGCTTTGTCATAGTTCTTCCTGATAAAAGTATTATTGTCTCTTTAAAGAAGTAGATTAGGTGATAATTGCTCAAATGCTTTTTAATTGGTAAAATAAGGTCAGACTAATAAAGGAGATACAAGAGTGATTCGATTTACTAATCAATTGACGGAAAAAGAACGGAAGGTAGCAAAAGTATTGATTGCCAGCTGCCAAGCCTATGACCAAACCTTTCGAGAACCGTATCTCTCCAATATGCTTAATTTTGATCCCAATATGCCGGCCTTTTTCCTCTATTATCAAGAGGGAGAGTTGCTTGGTTTATTAATGGTTTATGCGGATGATGTAGATGTTGAACTGAGTATCCTAGTTCATCCCAATCATCGTTGTCAGGGCATTGCACGTGCCTTGATTAAGAGTTTCAAAGAAGAAACGGCATCTTATCCTATTCAATCAGTGACTTTTCAGACAGAGCGTGTTTTTCTAGATCGTCATCCTGATTTGGCAAGTCATTGGGGTTTGATTGAGAATGAAGAGACGGAAACCTGGCTAGGGAGGGATAGGACACCATATGTTTTGGACTCCCGTTCAGATGTTAAGGTGCTCTTAGCTGAACCTTATTACCTAGATGAAATTGCTCAACTCCACCACCAAGCCTTTTCTGATGCGGAAGAAACTCTTGAGGTGCCCCACAGATATATTGCTGAGGCCTTAAAAGATTCGAGTAGCCTGCTTTACATCCTCCTCAAAGAAGGTCAGGTTATTGGAGTTTGTACGGTTGATTTATCTGGGAATAGTAACTACCTCTATGGGCTTGCTGTAGTAGAAGCCTATCGTGGCAAAGGATATGGTAGCTATCTGGCAAAATCAGTCGTTAATCAACTCATTGAGCAAAATGACAAGTCCTTCCAAATCGCAGTGGAAGATGACAATATTGGAGCAAAACGTTTGTATGAAAAAATCGGCTTTGTCAAACAAACCCAAGTGGTTTACTTGAAACAGATTTAATGACTTTTTTGGAGATTGCTGTCAGTATCGCATTAGAGTTGTCAAAATAGGTATAGTAACAAAAGGAGTAATTAATGAAAATCAAAATCAAAAATAAAATTAAAGTAGGCGATCAAACGGAAATTATCGAAGAAATCCACACTTGTGAAGTTATGGAAAAAGGAGATTATACCTATCTTGTTCACTATAATTCCGAGAAAGAAAAAGTGGTTCTTAAGTTGAACAAGGAAGAGCTGGTGATGACACGCTTTTCTAATCCTAAATCCATTATGCGTTTTTCTGCTAAAGTACCTGCCTTAGTCAACATTCCGACACCGCTTGGCACCCAGCATTTTCTGACAGATACTAGTCTATTTGCCCATGACCCGAATGGACAGACAGTTGATATTCATTATCAATTGAAACATCCAGAAACAGAAGATGTTTTTGCTGATTATGAATTAGAAGTTTCTTGGTTTTAATTTTTGAAAAAATAGAATCATTTTGCTTGAATAAAGAATAATTTATGATAAAATATTTAGTACAAATAAGGGAGTAGCAGGTGACTGTAATCATGAGATTTGATTAACAGTTGCGATTATGTCGTCATTACGAAATTTCACATTTCCGGCATATTCTTAAACAGCGAGACTTGTTTTTAATTAAACAAGTCTCTTTTTGTATGATTTTTTATATAAAAAGAGTCTTGTTAGCCATTTTTCCCTATAGAGAAGGAGGAAATTATTTTGTCTAAAGAACAAAATAAAACCTTGTTTTACACACAAGGAGAGGAAGAAGTCCTAAAAAACTTGGACACTTCTGTTGATGGTTTGTCCACTGCACAAGCCAAGGAGCGTTTAGATGCCTATGGCTATAACGAGTTGGATGAAGGTGAAAAACGCAGCCTCTTGTCAAAATTCATTGATCAGTTTAAAGATTTGATGATCATCATCTTGCTTGTCGCTGCCGCCCTTTCTGTTATTACAGAAGGTATTCATGGTTTGACGGATGCCTGCATTATTTTAGCCGTTGTTGTTTTGAATGCTGCCTTTGGTGTGTATCAAGAAGGACAAGCAGAAGCGGCTATTGAAGCTCTCAAAAACATGTCTAGTCCTAGGGCTCGTGTGCGCCGTGATGGCCATGTCGTTGAAATTGATTCACGCGAATTGGTTCCTGGAGACATCGTCTTGCTTGAAGCAGGTGATGTTGTTCCTGCGGATATGCGCTTGCTCGAAGCTGCCTCACTTAAGATTGAAGAAGCAGCCCTTACAGGTGAATCCGTTCCAGTTGAAAAGGATATTACTGAAACGGTTGCAGCTGATGCAGGTATTGGTGACCGTGTGAATATGGGTTACCAAAACTCTAACGTTACTTATGGTCGTGGTACTGGAGTTGTAACCAATACTGGTATGTATACTGAGGTCGGTAAGATTGCAGATATGCTGGCTAATGCGGATGAATCACAAACACCATTGAAACAAAGCTTGGAGCAATTGTCTAAGACCTTGACTTATCTGATTGTCGCTATTGCCTTGGTGACATTCTTGGTTAGTGTCTTCATTCGTGGTGAACAGCCTCTTGAAAGCTTGATGGTTGCCGTTGCGCTTGCCGTTGCAGCCATTCCTGAAGGTTTGCCTGCCATTGTAACGATTCTCCTGTCACTTGGAACAACGACTCTTGCCAAACGCAATTCCATTGTTCGTAAATTGCCAGCCGTTGAAACCCTTGGCTCAACAGAAATTATCGCATCTGATAAGACTGGTACCTTAACCATGAACCAGATGACTGTTGAAAAAGTCTATACAAACGGTCAATTGCAAAACGCTTCTACGGAACTTGGTGCTGATAATACGACCCTTCGTATTATGAACTTTGCTAATGATACGAAGGTAGACCCAGATGGTAAATTAATCGGGGACCCAACAGAAACAGCCCTTGTACAGTTTGGTTTGGATCACAATTTTGATGTTCGCGAAGTCTTGAAATCAGAGCCTCGTGTGGCAGAATTGCCATTTGACTCTGACCGTAAGCTCATGTCTACTATTCATAAAGAAGCGGATGGCACATACTTTGTAGCTGTTAAAGGTGCACCTGACCAATTGCTCAAACGTGTGACTCAAATTGAAATCAATGGTGAGGTTCGTTCTATCACGGATGAAGACAAGAAAGCTATCCTTGCAACTAATAAAGACTTGGCCAAACAAGCTCTCCGTGTCTTGATGATGGCTTATAAGACAACGAGTGAAATTCCTACTTTGGAATCTGAAGTTGTTGAATCTGATTTGATTTTCTCTGGTTTGGTAGGGATGATTGACCCAGAACGTCCTGAAGCAGCAGAAGCTGTTCGTGTCGCTAAAGAAGCGGGAATCCGTCCAATTATGATTACAGGTGATCACCAAGATACAGCGGAAGCAATCGCTAAGCGTCTCGGTATCATTGATCCAAATGATACGGAAGATCATGTCTTTACTGGAGCTGAGCTTAATGAGCTTTCTGATGAAGAGTTCCAAAAAGTCTTCAAACAGTACTCTGTTTATGCGCGTGTGTCTCCTGAACACAAGGTTCGTATTGTTAAGGCGTGGCAAAATGATGGCAAGGTTGTTGCCATGACAGGTGATGGGGTTAATGATGCGCCTTCACTTAAGACAGCTGATATTGGTATTGGTATGGGAATTACTGGTACAGAGGTTTCTAAGGGAGCTTCTGATATGG